>ERZ651768.544-NODE-544-length-28367-cov-3.382821_pt1 | contig 28367 bp, 23 predicted proteins | sample MGYA00514754_ERZ651768 | MGnify/ENA metagenome assembly ERZ651768
ATAAGCTGTCCTGTTTGAGTCTTATCAAAGAAAGGAAAAGAGAGAGTAAAAAAATGATTGTAGATAACCGATCTTAAATCTGCTTCCAACTGATTCGAAACTCTACCTAATTGATAGGAACCTATTGCAGCTCCAATGAATCTAATAAGGCTTATTATTAGAATTATCGTAACTAGGTATATAAAATTACTTAAGTCTCCAGTAGAAAGAGTAGGTCCAATTGCATCTACAAGTTTTCCGATTAGAGCTGGAACTGATACTCCAAGCATCATGGTAGTAATCATAAGAGTGATTCCTAATCCGAATGACCGCTTATTGGCCAACAAAATAGGAAGTACTCTACGGAACCAGTTTTTGGTTTGATCGCGATCTATATCCGCCTTGGGATTCGCAAAACGTTGTTCTACATTAACTGGTTCAAGCCCAGCATCTAAATCTACTATTCCTTTATCATCTAAGGATGGATTCAGCATGGAGCGCTATTTTTAGTTTCTCCAAAGACCAGGATTAGCTTCTCGATATTTGTTAATGTCCTCGGGCGAACCTATAAACGCTACAACTTGACCGGATAAGCCTAAAATTTGAAATTGCTTACCCTCAATTATTAATGGTAAAAAAATCGTTTTTTTCGCAAAACTAGTCACATACTTGTAGGCTTGTCTCTCATTCAAACTGCCTTTTACAGAGGTAATGTCTACTCCCTTGATTCTTCCTTGTTCAGAGATGAAATAGTCAAAATCGATTAGACTCTTGCCAGAGTCTGCACCCTCAGGTTTCATAAAAACTCTTGAAACACGTGAGGGCGTGCAAAAAACTACCTTACATACTTGTGCGTCACCTAATTTTTCAGAGGGCCATGGTTTCATGGTGCAAGTATCACCCGAGCAATTTAAGCAAATTGAGTGAGTCTGACTTCTAATTTTTTGAAGGTTTTTTGCGGTCTCTGCATTAAGTTCCTTGTCGATGGAACATATCAAATCAGCCCCAAAAACCAGATTTGAGCAAATAAATAAGGAACCTAGTAAAAAAAGTTTCTTCCCCATAACCACAACCTTACCTGCATTGATTAAAGAGTCAAATTTTCCTGGTTACCGTATATCTTTTTTTGTCCATATTTGATTTCCAGGGCTAAGCGATCTGTTTTTCTTAATTTTCTAACTACTAAAGCATAGGAAGTATCTATCATATTTTCTATCTCTTCAGGAGGTATGGTTCCATTGAGTATGACCGTGTTCCAGTGATCTTTATTCATATGATATCCAGGGATAACAGCTTCAAAAATATCTCTCATCACCATAGCCTCTTCTGGCCTACATTTTAAGTTGATATGAGCAATCCCTTCTTTGTGCCTTAGAAATCCAAACATCTTTCCTTTGATCTTAAAAACGGGAGTATCCGGACCAAAAGGAAAATCTTCTATGGCCTCTGGACAGGTAAGAAAATAGGATTTTGCTTGTTCACCATTCACGTCTTTAGGTCAAAAAAATATTCTAGACGGATTCAACACGATATTGATCGGCACTTCCAAGTACAGAGAATGACTCTGCTGCTGCATCACAAATCTGTGTAATATCCTTTTCAGTGTGTGCAGTGGAAACGAAATGATTATGGTAACCAACCATATATACGCCACGTTTAACACATTCGTCTATCCACGCAAAATGCGTCTTTCGTTCGACGTTGTGCAACCGGTAATAAGGCATAGCTGGAATGCCAGAAACGACCAGATCGTAATCATGTGCATTAGCTACTTCAACCAAACCCTCATTGAGTTTATTGCCAAATTCTGTCATCTGCTTGGCAGCATCGACTCTTTGGAGTTCTAATAAAGTGGCTTTGGCTGCCGCCATTGGAACGGCATTGAAAAATTGAGTGCCAGTATAATAAACATCTTCCGCTGCTTGCTTTAAAGCATCGCTTCCCACAAGAGCTGAGATGGGATATCCATTTGCCATGGCTTTACCAAAACAAATTAAATCGGGAGTGAACCCATAAGCTACGTTAGAGCCCGATAAGTCAATGCGGAAACCCGCTCTAACATCATCGACAATCAAAACAATATCGTGTTTTCTGCAAAGAGCTTCTATCTGGTTCCAGTACCCATCGGCTGGCAAAGAATTATCCCGGAACACTGGGTGGTCATAAGGGGTAGAAATAAAGCAGGCAATCTCATCGGCATGGGCTGCAATAGCTGCTTCAAAGGCATTAACATCATTCCAATCAATTGCGAGTACATGGTCACCATCTGAGGGAAGAATTCCTGGTCGGTCATCGCCCTCTTGCATCCAAGCAGTAACGCCATGATAGCCATCGCGAATTTTGATTACTTTCTCTCGACCTGTTGCCGCACGAGCAATCATTACCGCCAGTGTGGTGCTATCCCCGCCGTTCTTTCCAAACAGAGCCCAATCAGCAGCACTTACCATATCAACAAGAGTTTCTGCCAACTCGATCATGACGGGAGATGCCAAGCTGACTGTGTTACCGAGGTCGTATTGAGTGCGAGCAGCCTTATCTATTAAAGGATGGTTATAACCTAAAATCATAGGTCCATAAGCGCAGATCAGATCTATGTATTCGTTGTCATCTACATCCCAAAAATGCGCTTCTTTGGCACGCGAAAAAAACTTTGGACCTGAGTCTCTTACAGAAAACTTATAGTGACCAAAAATACCACCGGGTATAACCTCTTTGGCTTTATTAAATAAGTTTTGGGATTCTGTAATGTTGTAATTCTTTTGTTTCATCATTAACCCCTTAACTGGCGGAGAGGGAGGGATTCGAACCCTCGAAGGATTTTAGTCCTTACTCCCTTAGCAGGGGAGCGCTTTCAACCGCTCAGCCACCTCTCCGGTAATTACGTAAAAGCTTAACACAGCAAACAAAACTTTTAAGTTAATGCCATTTACTCCCAATGAATGCTTTATGGGGTCTGTTACAATGCGGATTCTACCCATATTTTAATTAGGGCAATATAAATTTCTAAATCCTTATGGAAAATGATCCAAAAATTCATGAAGTAAAAGAAACTAAAAACTTTTTACTAAAGTGGCTTTGGGTCTTTCTGGGTTGTCTTTTTGTCGGGCTGGGAGCTATAGGGGCAGTTATACCGGGCATGCCAACTACGGTTTTTCTGGTCCTAGCAGCGGCCTGCTTCATCAGATCTTCCCAGAAGCTATACGATTGGTTAATTGCTAATAAAACCTTTGGCCCTTACTTGAAAGATTATCGCGAAGGAAAGGGGATTCCATTCAGAGCAAAGATAGTTGCTTTAACAATGATAGTTATTTTTGTGAGCTTCGCGGTGTTTTATGCCATTGAAGTTAAGCCAATCAAAATCCTGGTTGGCCTTATAGGACTTATAGGTTTCTTGTTTGTATCCTTTAAAGTACCAGCCGCAAAAAAAACTTAGAACTTATATCGAAAAGAAGCGTTTAGAGATCTCCCAGGTTCGCCAAAAAGATCTAACTCTTCATCATTTTGAGGCAATTCAGCCACAGATGCCCATCTGGTATATTTTTTATCAGTCAAATTCTCCACAGATATTCGAATTTGGAAATTATCGTTGGGATTGTAAAAGCCAAACAAGTTAACCAGACCATAACCTGAAGTTTTAGCTCTCGGAGTACATTCATTCCCCGGCATTCCGCATGCCTGACCGACGCCAACGGTTGGAACTCCCTTAAGTCCATCTTTACTTTTATCCACTATATTTAACAACCCTTGCAATCCCCACTTTTCGTTTGGAGCTATCCAATTTAAACCAAAAATAAATTCTTTAGGGTCTATCTCAGCCATCGAAGCTCCACCTTCTTCTTCACCTGAGTTAACAGCAAGGGCTAATTTTGCAGACAATCTTTCTGAAATCTCGCGATCGTATTCAAATTCTATTCCTTCAATAGTTACGCTTTCGTAGTTGTCGTATTGATAAATGACTAGGCCCAGTGGTGAAAAACCTATTGCTTCTGCATTGATGAAATCTTTAACTTTATTTTTGTAAATGGCTAATTCCCAATTACCTTTATCTTGTTCTCCTCTAAGTCCCAATTCATAACTTTTGCTGGTTTCTGATTTTAAATTGAGATTGGGTTTTATGGTATATCGGTAGGCAAAATTAGTAAAAACCGTATTGGTGCTTTCGTAGTCAGGGGCTCTAAAACCTTCACTGTATTGGCTATAAAATGTCAGATCCGGAGAAAAGTCATACAGGTAACCAACTTTCAAAGAAGTTTCTGAATCCCCAACATCCTTAATCTGATAACCCAATGGATTACCATTAAGAAAGTCAGTATCTTCTAAAGTATTAAGCTCATAATCATCGTATCTAAAACCTAAAGAAAGGATCTGTCTTTCTGAAAGATTAATGCGATCGTTAAGGTAAATTGCTTTCCTCACGGATTCAGAATCTGGAAAAGTTTTATTAGGATAAGTCTCTCCATCAACAGAAAATGAAATAGCGCCGGATACAAGATTGGCTTCAAATTTTTGCCTGGGTCGAGTTGTATCCGTAGTCTCAAAATCTAAACCGTAAACCATTTGGTGCTTGCTTGATCCCTTATAAGCTTGAAATGACAGGCCTTCTAGGGATTGGTCAAACTGAAAATTACTATGTCTCATGGTTGGCGTGGGAGCAGCCTGCATCCCATTTAGAAAAGATACCTGATGCTGAACCGTGATTTGTTGTTGTTCTGTATCTTGGGTATACAAGGTAAAGCTTCCCCTATCTAGAAAAGAAGAATTCTCTGAAGATAGATCAACTTTAAAACTTATTCTCTGTCTAGAACCTTCGTCCTCTCCTAACGAAGACGAAACAGCTCTTGGTGCTGGAAAGTAAACAAATCCCTTCTCTGTATTAACCATCCAATCACCATCCCAGTCTTGCATATCCAGTATCAAACTTAAAATAGTCCTCGCTGAAAAATGAAAAACTGTTTTAGCTAAAAGGCTTTTCTGGGTTCCTGCAAAGGGATTGGCTTCTAAACTAAAATCATCATGTAGCTTAGTATTGTTGAGGTTTCTATTTACGAGTTGCAGTAGTCCTTCAATATTTTCTCCGGCATGAGCTGTTAACAAATTTAACTTTTCTTGCTTGTTAGACTGCTGAGTCGAAATGTTAGCTGAGAAGTAGTGTTCACCCTCTTCTACCAGATCTGAAGGGTCTTTAGTAACGTACGCTACTGCTCCAGCGAGTCCATCTGATCCATACTCTACTGAACTTGGGCCTTTCATAATTTCAACTTTCTTCAATAAATCTGTATCGACTATATCTCTCCCGTAACCTGTATAAGAATCTGAAATTCTTTGTCCATCTATAAGATAAATAGCGCCGCCATGAATTCCCCTAATATGAAGGTCATCGGTAAAAGACCTTCCATACTGGTTTTCTTTGTGAGCCGAAACTCCGGGAATAAACCTCACCAATTCAGCCAGACCATCTATCATTTTCAGATCCAAATCTTCAGAACTGATGGAGTCAACCGAACCAATCACTTCACTCGCTACAGTAGGAATTCTTGAAGAGATAACCACCAGTTCTTCATCCACCACTTCGGCATGCTTTTCATCCGCTAAAAGAAACGAGAAGAGGAAAGGAAAAAGGAATAAAGGCGTCCGGTAAATGTTTAACATCTAGTATTCCTATAATTTGAAGAGAAGATTAACACTGGTTGGCTTTTGAGCAGCAGCATTATAAATTTTTCTTTATTAAAATAGAACTAAATTTTCCACCTCAGGCCTACTAAAACCGTCCTTGGTTTTTGCGCTCTTGCTCCATTTTTAGGGGCTCTGGCAACCACATCTCTTTCGTCAGTGATATTTTCCATCACCGTGTACAGATCCAACTTGTCACTGATTGATTTTGAAAAAGATAAATCAAGTACCTTGTAAGAATCTATCTTGGTCCCAGAAGAGCAGCCTGGAATTGAGCAAGTACTGCCATAAGAATATACGGTGGCATCACCCTTCCAGCCAGTAATAGTTAAAAACCCGCCTCTTAGCGCTAATTGACTGTCGGGAAGATCTGGTATATCCATACCGGAAGTAACAGTACCCCAAAAGGAACTGGAAAAAGTATTCTCAAAAGTGGCCTCCGTGGACGTATAAGTAAGGCTTAGAGAATAATCAACTCCGGACTCCGAATTTAGTTCTTTTTGAGCAACCAATTCTAGGCCGCTAATTGCCGCTTCTCCTGCATTAAAAGAGTCTCCTATTTCACATTCACCGACAGCTCCACCTGAGGCGGTACAACTGCCAAACATATTCTTGTAATCGGTATCAAAGTAAAGGAGTTCTATGAAAGTTGATTCAGTAACATACCTAATCCCAACTTCAAGGTTGTCAGCTTCTTCTGGGTCGGCTCCACCTGAGGTGGGAGTAAATCCATCATGAAATCCTAAAAAGACAGAAGTAGTATCATTTACATCATACGTAGCTCCAAATCCTATTAAGCTATTATCTGAATCAGTTAACTTCCTGGGGTAGCCTTCTTCTTTATTAATGGCTGTTCTTTCTGCATCGATAAATCTTTCTTGTGAAATCTCCCACTCTTCTGATCTAAACCCCAAGTTCAAAGTTAGTGAGCCTAGAATAACTTCTTCATTTATGTAAAAAGCTTTTGCTTCAGCCGTAGTTACCCTGTTATTTGAACTATAACCAGGAAGAGATCCAACCGTTAGAGCCCCTAATTTACCCTCTGACCAGTTGGAGTACTCATAAATTTGAAAACGATCTTCGCTGTCTTTAGTAGACCTATAACCTAAAGTAAGAATTTGCATGTCAGAGCTGTATTGAAGTCTTAGGTCCAAGCCTTCTGATCCATAAGATCTTTTGTTGTTTTTGAGTTTTATTTCGACAGCTTCTGCATTGGTGCCATTTAATATGGCTGAAGCATTAGCGTTTCCTGAATTCGCTGCATCGATTATGTCACTGATGCCGCTACCCATGCCGTATGCCGTTTTGTTATCAATCTGATCCACCTTGAACCAGTTCCTAGAAAAGTCGTTCTCATAAACTGTGGCAATAAACTCTAGATCTCCCAAATCAACAATGTAGTTTATTGAAAAAGTATCATGCGCATTATCCATATTGTCATAAGCCGTTAATCCATACCTTGAGTGTGGGTCTGTTTTGAAATCTGCATCTGATAGGCCAACATAAGACTGATCAGAAGATTCATCTGAGTCTTGATACTTCAAATTCAACTCATGATAAACACCTTCCTTACCTGCATCCGAATTTAGTCTTAATTTGATGATCAAATCATTTTTATCAAAGCCGGTGTCAGCAGTAGAGTTCTTAACAGAGTCGAAACCATCTGTCTCCCACAAATGAGTTTCAATTAAATAAGCCGAGTTTTCACGAACTACTCCGTAATGCAAGTGTGTTCTACTGGTTCTGTCTTCTCCCAATTCCTGATTAATCATTCCTCCGGTCTGCTTAGGGATAGGAGTACTTAATAAATTGATAGCACCTCCTACTGTGAAAGGCCCTTGAGTAATGGCCGCGGGGCCTTTGAGGACTTCGACACCAGCTATCCTTCCAGTGGTTGGAAAGTAGTAAGCCGAAGAAGCTGCATAAGGAGCTGGAGCGATTAAAACTCCATCTTCCATGAGAGTTACTTTCCCCGAACGATCTGCATAGGTTCCCCGGATGCTTATATTGGGTCTTAAACCGTAACCCTCTTCAGGACGAAAGTTAACTCCGGGGATAGTGGATAAGATTTTATGTATATCAGTGTACTCATAAGTCTCAAGATCCTCGCTAGTTATCACAGAAGCTGAGCCAGCTATCTCGATAGCCTCTTCTTGAGAGCCAATGATTTCAACTACTTCTATCTCCACTTCTTCAGAAGCTGCATCATCGGACGTAACAGATAAAGAAAAGAGACTTAGAAAAAAAGAAAGAAAAAAGGCCTTTTTCAAAAAAAATCCTATTTGTTAATAATAATCATTCTCATTTTAAATGATAATGATTCTTATTTACAAGGGATTATCAGTTCTTTTGAAATAAAAATTACGCCAAAGGCTCAATCCAAAGACCAGAGAGGTAAGCCAAAGGATCAACTCAACCCAGTTTGGATTACTGTTGTAACCAAAGAAACCTTTAAGAAAGACACCAACCCTACCCTTGTCATGAAACCAATGAGTATATTGTTGTTTGCCATGCAGGTTAAAACTGTAAAAAGGTTCGTTGTCTTCTTCATTTAATAACTTTTTTGGTATGTGGATGTTCCATACTCTAGTGATTTGATCTTTAGCTTTTAGGGTTGTTCCATCTTCAAATTTTTGATCTTCTAGCCCTACCCAATCAAGATGCTTCCCTTTCACCAGGAATTCTTCTGCCTCATGAGTTCCGTAGGCAACCATACCTGAAGCAAAGAAAACCAATAACAATGTGGTTACTCTAAAGAAAGACATCAGATCCACTTTTCTCCCTCGCACGACAACTAGATAACCCAATAGAATTGCCAGGATCATCCCTGAGAAAAAGCCAACATAAGAAAAACTGCCAAGAATGGAGAAACTCCCCATTAAGAATATGGCGGTTTCAAATCCTTCTCTTAGAATGGCAAAGAAAACCAAGAAAAATACACCCCAGCCAACAGCTTCTAAAGCGTTTGAAGTCTGGCTTTCAAGTATTTTTTTATCACCCACCTTTTTTGACAGCCAGAAAATTACATACCAGAGCAAGCCTGCGGTAATGTACATAAGGATAGCTTCGACCAGTTTTTCAATGGAAACATTTCCAATGGATTCTTTAATATTAATCAAAAGGAGTGCTACCAATAAACTGGCGGCTATAGACGCGCCTACTGCATACCAAAGTTGGAGAATCTCTTTCTTGAGACCTTGCCTGAAAATTACCGTGTAAATAATGCCGACAATAAGTGCTGCTTCTAAGGTTTCCCTAAATGTGATTATGAATTCATTCACAAATGCGAATGGTAATCATTATTATCTAATTGGCAAGCCGTTCTTAGATTTTATGATCGTGAGTACTTTGTAGATCTTTTTCTATGTCTTCATGGTCACCAACCATAATGTGTTGTTCGCTCTTGGTGATGTACTTCTCCAGAATAGGTATACCGAGCAGAGGAATTGCTCCTCCTATAACGATACCCAGGGCAGCGGAACGCATGGTAGGATCCAAAGCCGCTGCTATCAAATCAGCAAATATATGGGCTATTACTGCTCCTATAATTCCAGCTATATGCCCATTGGAAGCTAATTTTAGAAGCCTATTAATGCTCCAGCCACTGTAATAGCCTATTATTAATATACTTACATGAATCAAGCCAAAGATGAAGCCTCTCATCACCCCTTGATCTAATTCCAATATTCCCATCTAAGCTTCTAAGCTCTTATCCAGTTCGAATGCATCATGAAGTGCATTGACAGCTTTCTCCATTAAGTCCTTTTGGATAACCACAGAAATCTTAATCTCAGAAGTGGTAATCATAAGTATATTAATTTCATTATCAGCAAGCACCTGGAACATCTTGCTTGCTATCCCAGATTGTCCACGCATGCCTCTACCCACAACACTAACTTTGGCAATATCATCATCCACTTCTATAGAACCTCCCCCAAGAGATTTGGAAGTATTTCTTAGAATTTCTTCAGCTGAAGCAGCATCGTTTTGGTTTACAGTGAAGGTAAAGTCAGTCGTATTTTCTGCTCCTATATTTTGGACAATGACATCTACATCTATCCCAGAATCACTTACTGGACCTAGAATCTTAGCTGCGACTCCTGGTAAATCAGGTACCCCCCTAATGGTCAATTTAGCTTCATTATCTATGCTACTTATACCCGACACTAATGGTCTTTCCATCTCTTCTTTCTCCTCTACCAAGGTACCTGAGCTTTCTGAAAAGCTCGAAAGTACTCTGATGGGCATTTGGTTTTTGCTGGCATATTCTACAGCACGCAACTGCAGAACTTTAGCGCCAGTACTAGAGAGTTCAAGCATTTCATCAAATGAAACTTGATTCAAAAGCCTTGCTTTTGAGCAAATCCTCGGGTCAGTAGTAAAAACCCCATCTACGTCAGTAAAGATCTGACATTCATCTGCACCAAGAGCAACAGCAATGGCAACTCCTGTTGTATCAGAGCCCCCTCTTCCAAGAGTTGTTATATCGCCCTCATCATTCATACCTTGAAAACCAGTTATTACAGGTACCACACCTTTTTTTATTTGTTTTCTTAGCTTTTCAACTTTTACATCTAGTATTCTGGCTCTTCCATGCATCTCATTGGTTCGTATTCCTAATTGATAAGCTGTGTAAGATTTTGCTTTAAGATCTCTTTTACTAAGAGCCATAGCCATTAATGCAACAGATATTTGTTCTCCAGTTGCAACTAACGCGTCATATTCCCTTAAATTAGGTTCAGGATGAATTGCTTTAGCTAACTCAATCAATCTGTCTGTCTCTTCTCCCATAGCAGAGAGAACAACGACAACATGATTTCCTTCAGAGATTGTCTTAGCAATAATATCGGCAACAACTTCTATCCGTTTCGCATCTTCAAGCGATGTCCCGCCAAATTTCTGTACTAGCAGCTTTCCCATGAGCTTTAATTTAAAAAAGTGCGTATTCTATAGCACTAAGAACTTAAAGAAACTAGTAAATCCGAAAGAGAGGAAAGAGCTATTTCTATGTCTTCTACTTTATCTATACCGCCTTGAGCTAGGTCAGCTCTGCCGCCTCCGCTACCTCCAAGGAGATTAACTAGATGCTTCATTACTTTTCGAGCGTCTATTTCTTCAAGATCCTTATGTGTAGCAACCACAATAGGAGTTTTATCTTTAATTAGAGAAACCAATACGATTACCGAATTTTTTTCTTTCCTTCGTAGCTTATCAGCAGTCTCCCTTAGGCTTGCTGAATCCATGCCCATTAATTTTCTCGCAACGACATTGAAGCCTGCAATTTCTTCTGCTTCCATAGACATTTCGGATGCAGTTTCTGAGAGATTGCTCGATCGAAGACTATCTAATTCTTGTTTTATAGATTTATTAGAGTCAAGAAGTTGAAAAACCTTCTCGGCCACTTGATCTGATGAAGTATTAAGCTTAATTGCAATCAAATCTAAATCATTTTGACTAGATCTAGAAAGTTTGAGTGCAGCCTCTCCAGTTAAAGCTTCAATTCTTCTTACGCCAGCAGATATACTAGTTTCTCCTATTATCTTGAAATAGCCGATATCCCCAGTACGCAGAACATGAGTGCCCCCACAAAGCTCTACTGAGAAACCTTCGCCCATAGAAAGCACTCTTACTTTTTCACCATATTTATCACCAAAGAAGGCTAATGCACCCTTCTTTTCGGCATCCTTAATAGACATAATCTCTGTTTTAGTTTCAGTATTTAGTCTAATTTCATCATTCACTAGATCCTCAATGCTTTCTAGCTCATCTTTGGTAACTTGATTAGGATTAGTAAAATCAAATCTAAGTTTTTGAGCATTTACCAGCGAACCTCTTTGCTCTATATGATCTCCTAAAACTGATCTTAAAGCCGAATTTAGAAGATGAGTTGCTGAGTGATTTAATACTGTGTTATTTCTTTCTTCTTTGTTTAATTGAGCTAAAACCTTATCTCCTTTATTGACATTACCTTTTGATACCGCTCCGATATGGCCGACATGGTCACCTACCTTTTGGGTGTCGGTAACTTCAAATTTAAATTTCTCTCCAATCAGACTTCCAGTATCTCCCACTTGACCACCAGATTCTGCATAAAAGGGAGTTTTGTCTAAAATTACTAAAGTTTCTTGATTTTTCTTTATTTTTTCTAGCGGTTGTCCATCAGTCAAAGAAACTAATTCCAAAATCTTTGCCTTAACTTCCCCTTTTTCATAACCGACAAAATTAGTACTCCCTTCAATATTTAAAGATTCAGGAATAATTGAGGTAAATGTACTAGATTGCCTTCCCCGTTCTTTTTGTTGAGCCATAAAATTTTCGTATCCTTCTAAATCAGCTTTAAGATTATTTTCCCTAGCAAAATCAGCTGTCATATCCGGAGGGAATCCATAAGTATCATACAGTTTAAAAATAAGTTCTCCCGAAATAGTTTTTCCTTTTATATTTTCTAACTCTTCTCTTAAAACATTCATGCCCTGAGTTAAGGTTGAAGCAAATTGCTCTTCTTCCTGAAGGATATTGGCTTCTATCAATTTACTATTCGTTTTAAGAATTGGATGTGCTTTACTCATCTGTTTCACTAAAGTTGGAACCATTGAAGACAACACCGCCTGCTCAGCACCTAACTTATTTGCATGCCTTAAAGCTCTTCTGATTATCCTTCTTAGAACATATCCTCTTCCTTCATTTGAAGGGCTAATACCATCTGCCACTAAAAAAGCACTTGCTCTTAGGTGGTCTGAGATAACTTTTAATGATGGATCTGTTAAATCGTTTGTTTTACAAAGATTTGCTGCTTTAGTAATTAAAGGTTTAAATAAGTCAGTTTCAAAATTGTTATGCTCCTGTTGAAGAACAGCAGCCATTCTCTCCAAACCTAAACCGGTATCTACACATAGATTGGGAAGGAGACTCAAATTGCCATCTTTTGATCTATCAAATTGAGTAAACACCAGATTCCAAATTTCTATGAATCTATCTCCTGGATCTTTTCCTTTCAAAGGAGGTGAACCTTTGATTTCAGGTCCGTGGTCGTAATATATTTCACTACAGGGTCCGCAAGGACCAGTATCTCCCATAGTCCAAAAATTTTCTTCTTCTCCGAGTCGAGATATTCTTTCAGAAGGAATACCTATTTCTTCTTTCCAGATAGCTTCTGACTCATCATCATCTTTAAAAACAGTAACCCAGAGTCTGTCTTTGGGGATTGAATAACTCTCTGTAAGCAGTTCCCAGGCGAATTCAATTGCTTCTTTCTTAAAATAGTCGCCAAAACTAAAGTTGCCTAACATTTCAAAAAAAGTATGGTGTCTAGCCGTGTACCCAACATTTTCTAAATCGTTGTGTTTTCCTCCTACTCTCAAACATCTTTGAGAACTAACTGCACGAGAATAAGGTCTTTTTTCAATTCCCAACAAGACGTCTTTAAAAGGCACCATTCCGGCGTTGGTAAACAACAACGAAGGATCATTTTGAGGCACTAAAGAAGCGCTTTCTACTACTTCATGATCTTTTGACTTGAAATAGTCTATATAAGTTTTTCTTATCTGATCAGTCTTCACTTAAATCCCAACATTTTCTAATTAAAAAATTTCTTTAAAGAAATTCAGCATAGATTGCCAAGATCTTTCATTAGCTGATTCGTTGAACTGAGTCCCTAAATTAGGATCATTAGCATCCGGGTTTGTAAAGGCATGGTAAGTACCTCCGTAGCTATGTAATTGCCAATCCGCTCCAGCTTCAGTCATTTCCTTTTGGAATGTATCAACCATATCCAAGGGAACCATGGGATCTCTTTCTCCATGTAAAACTAGAACCTTAGCTTGAATACCTTTTTCAGAAATGTCTGTTCCCATAAGAAGACCATGGAAGCTTACAACTCCTTGTAAATCTTCTCCTGATCTTGCTAAGTCAAGTGCTACTAGTCCTCCAAAACAGTATCCGATAACTGCTGTTCTATTTGGATCAACTCCAGGTAAACTTTTTCCGTAATGCAAGGCAGAGACTATACGGTCTTTTAACATACTTCTGTCACTTATCAATGGGGTCATCAGAGATTCATTTTCTGCAGTATCAGCACCTACCTTTCCATTTCCATACATATCCACAGCAAAGCCTACATAGCCTAGTGCTGCAAGATTTTCTGCTTTTTTATGAACAAATTCATCTTTGCCTGCCCAAGAGTGAGCAATCAAAACTAAAGGAGCTTTTTCCTCATCTGGAAACGCAATGTAGCCTTCTAGTTGAACATTGGTAGCTTGATAATTTACTGTTTGAGTCTTCATATCTATTAATCCTCCGCTTTTTTCAATTCTAATTTAAATCTTTTGTAATTCTGCACGTAATGCTGTGCAGATAGCAACAAGCCATTTTTTCTTCCTTCATCCAGTGATCCTTTTATTTTTCCTGGAGACCCCATCACAACAGAACCATCTGGAACTTCCATCCCTTCTGTAACCAAAGCATTGGAGGCAATTAAGCAACCTGCTCCTATTTTTGCGCCACTTAACACCACCGCATTGATGCCAATCAAACTTCCATCCCCAATTGTGCATCCATGAAGTACAGCTTTATGTCCAATGGTTACTTCTTTCCCTACCTCTACAGGAAAACCGATATCTGTGTGGATAACAGAGCCATCTTGAACATTACTACCTTCGCCAATGGTAATAAGTTCAGTATCTCCTCTTAACACAGCTCCAAACCAGACACTGGCATCTTTGCATAGCTTGACTTTTCCCAGAACCACGGAACTTTCAGCTATATAAAAATCATCTCCCTCTGTTTCAACAGAGTATTCCCCTAAATCAAATTTCATCCCTCTTCTCCTTCAATCTTACTGGGTACAGACATATTAATGCCTGCATCTAGGGCTCTATTTAAAAAATTAACGGTAATCATAGCTGTTAACCCCCATATCACATAAGAGCTATATTTATAGGCAGGCATATAAAAAGTTTCTCCATTACGATTTATCTCATCATTTCTATACCTTTTGTCTTCTAACAGAAAAGACAATGGAACTCTAAAACATGCCTGTATTTCTTCAGAACTTGCATTGAGCTCAATATTTTTGGGGATAATGCCTACAAAGGGTGTAACACTAATATTAAATCGGCTGACCATGGTATCTAAAGAACCTAAAATGTTAACGCACTCTTGGGGCAAACCGATTTCTTCTTGAGATTCTCTGAGGGCGGTAACGCTTAAAGAAGAGTCTGCATCCTCCTTCATTCCACCCGGAAAAGACACCTCTCCCTGATGAGAAGAGACTTTATTGGACCTTAAAGTATAGATAATCTCAGGACTTTCCTCGTCAGTTATTGCTATAAGCACTGCGGCTTGAGGAAGATCAGCATTAGGAGAAGATTTTTTCAATGATAGCTGGTCAAGCCAAGTTGAATCCCTCCTGGATAGGTTGTCCTCAATTATTTTCAGCATGGATAGTTAATTCCTAATTTACATAATAGTTTATACTTCAAGCTTTCAAATCAAAAATTATCCAAGCAAAATGAAATATTGCAGCAGTTGTGGCAGTAAAGTAGAACTCAAGATTCCTCAAGATGATCACCTTCCTCGATACTGTTGTACTAACTGTGATGCAATACATTACCAAAACCCCAAGATCGTAACGGGAACTGTACCTATTATGAAAGACAGAATTCTGTTGTGTAAAAGAGCAATTCTTCCAAGACATGGTCTGTGGACTCTTCCAGCAGGTTTTTTAGAGAATGAAGAAACTATCAGTCAAGGTGCTTTTAGAGAAACCCAAGAGGAAACAAATACAGAAGTAAAAATGGGTAATCTTTACGCGATTTTTAATATTCCTCAGATAAGTCAGATATATATGCTCTTTTTTGCTGAAGTACTAAGAGAAGATTTTGGAGAAACTTCAGAAAGCCTTGAAGTTAAGCTTTTTAAAGAAGAAGAAATCCCTTGGAAAGAACTCGCCTTTCCTTTTGTCCCATTAGTCTTGAAACACTACTTTGAAGACCGGAAAAACAATAAATTTGATTTAAAAGTGGAGACTATTGAAAGGCCTGTGAAAAAAACTAATCAATAAATTCCCTGGCATTTAAAAAAAACTTTATCCAGGGACTGTACAAGCCCCAATCACTGGGTCTCCAAGAGTTTTGAATAGACAAGAAAGACCTCTCTGGATGGGGCATCATTAAAGTTATGGTTCCAGATAAATTACTTACCCCTGCTACTCCAGAAATTGATCCATTGGGATTGTGAGGATAGTTTTCGGTAGATCTGCCTTCATCATCTGCATAAGTAATAGGAACCAGTCCTTTCTCAAATAAGGCCTCAGTTTCTTCTCTGGATAAGCTAATTTGACCTTCGCCATGAGCCACAGCAATTGGCAAAACGGAGTCATTCATATCTTTAAAAAATATTGAAGGGGAATTTCCTATTAAGAGCTGGGTAAATCTTGCTTCAAATTTTTCAGATTTATTTATTGTAAACTTAGGCCATAAAGCAGAGTCTGGGATTAAATCCGATAAAAGTGCCAACATCTGACAACCATTACACACACCTAAACTAAAAGCATCTTCCCGAGAAAAAAATTCTTGAAAATCTTTTCTAAGTGTTTCGTTATAAAGGATGCTTGTTGCCCATCCTTCACCCGCTCCCAAAACATCACCGTAAGAAAATCCTCCGCAAGCTACCAAACCTCTAAATTCATTTAAATTTCTTTTCCCCGAGATTAAATCTGTCATATGAACATCTGAACAGGAAAATCCTACTCTATCAAAAGCAGCTGCCATTTCGACTTGGCCATTCACACCTTGTTCTCTAAGTATTGCAATAGAAGGCTTGTTTTTAGAATTCTTTATCTTTTTGGGTACTTTAAAGGAAACCTTTGGATTGATACCTTTTCTTTTCCCACTTATATCAAACAAATACTCTTGTTTTGCAGTTTCTGGATTGTCTCTTAAAGATTGCAACTTATAACTAACTAAATTCCATTCTTTTAATAGTTCTTCCAACCCCCACTCATTAATTAATTTTTGATCTTGCCTTAACTTTATTTTCATAGAGTCATTTGGGGAACCAATTCGATGTACATGCCCAACTAGACCTACTCCAGTAATTAAATCTATAACTTCTTTATTACATTCCGAAGGCACTTGAATAATAATTCCTAACTCTTCGTTAAAAAGAGATTTAAGAATTTCATTTTCTGATTTACAAATCTGATCTAAGTTGATATCTAAACCACTCCTGCCTGCAAAGGCCATCTCAATAAAAGTACAGATCAAGCCTCCATCAGAACGATCATGATAAGAAAGAATCTTTCCTTGTTTTATAAGTCGATGGAACACCTTTACCAATCCTGGCATTTCTTCTACACATTCAACATCGGGGACAGGTCCAATTAGTTGGGAAGTAATTTGAGAAACGATGCTTCCTCCCATCCTTTTATTCCCCTTAGCTAAATCAATAAAAATGAGTTCAGTTGATTGGTGAGATTTTAAATCAATCTGTGGAGTTAATGCCTTACTTGCATCCCTTAAGGGGGCAAAGGCCGAAACTATTAAAGATAAAGGAGAAGTCACCGAATGTTCCTTTTCAGACTTATCCTGCCAACTAGTAGCCATAGATAAGGAATCTTTACCTACAGGAATGCAAATTCCCCACTTAGGACAAAGATCCATGCTCACTGCTTCAACAGCTTGATATAGATCTTGATTTCCGTTGAGCTTATCGGGAGCACCCATCCAATTGGCAGAGAGTTTTAGGTCAGATAAATTTTCTACTCCGGAAGAAATAATGTTTGTTACTGCTTCTCCTACAGCCATTCTAGAGGCAGCTACAGAATCAATTACAGCGCAAGGTGTTCTCTCACCGATAGACATTGCTTCTCCAGTGGTAGAAAAAAAGCTAGAAAGAGTGACCGCATTATCTGCAACAGGCACTTGCCAAGGACCCACCATTTGATCCCTAGAAATAAGACCGGTGACTGTTCTATCGCCAATAGTTATTAAGAAGCTTTTACTAGCCACTGTAGGGTGTCTTAAAACCTTTTTTAATAAGGATTGAGTTTCTAATCCTTTCAGCTCTAAATCTAATTTTTCCTTTTTTTCTTTCTTAAAAGATCTGACTGTTTTAGGTGTTTTGCCAAAAAGAATGTCTAAAGAAATATTTATCGGGTAGTTATTAAATAAGGAATCATGTACTTGCAGGTGTGACCCTTCAGTAATATCACCTAATACGGCAACTGGGCATCTTTCTCTGCTACAAATCTCTAAAAAACTTTCTAAACTGTTGCTTGCTATAGCCAAAACATACCTTTCTTGAGATTCATTGCACCAAATTTCCATAGGGGACATATTGGGCTCGGCATTTGGAATGTTTCTAAGTTCAATAAAACCACCACGGCCACTGTCTTTAATTAGTTCTGGAATAGCATTCGATAAGCCACCTGCACCTACATCATGAATAAAGAGAATAGGGTTAGTTTCATCCCTCTGCCAACAACGGTCTATGACCTCTTGACATCTCCTTTCCATTTCAGCGTTGTCTCTCTGAACGGAAGCAAAGTCCAAATCCTGTTCAGCTTCTCCGGATAATAAGGAAGAAGCAGAACCGCCACCTAATCCTATCAACATGGCTGGTCCTCCTAAGACTACCAGTTTGGAACCTATGGGAACCTCAGATTTTTCAACATGATTGCCTTTAATATTACCCAAACCCCCTGCGAGCATGATGGGTTTGTGATAACCATAAAGATTCTCATTTACTGTCATCTCAAACGATCTAAAATATCCTAAAACATTTGGTCGTCCGAATTCATTGTTGAATGCCGCAGCACCTATGGGCGCTTCAAGCATAATCTGGAGTGGCGAGCATATGCGATCAGGTTTTTTCTCATCACCCTCCCAATCTTCTTGTGATCCTGGAATTCTTAAATTCGACACACTAAATCCACACAAGCCAGCTTTAGGTTTAGCCCCTCTGCCGGTTGCACCTTCATCCCTAATTTCGCCTCCTGACCCAGTTGAAGCTCCAGGAAAAGGGGAAATTGCTGTAGGGTGGTTATGGGTTTCTACTTTGGTTACTACATGGATATCTTCCTCTTTGGTCTTGTAAACTGAAGAGCTATCAGGGTAAAACCTTTTTGATTTGTACCCTCTCAAAACAGCAGCATTATCTTTATAAGCAGACAGCACACCGTCGGAATTAGTTTCATGAGTATTTCGGATCATATCGAAGAGACTTTTTGGAGTTTTCTTACCATCTATTTCCCAGCTGGCATTGAAGATTTTGTGCCTGCAGTGCTCAGAATTTGCTTGTGCAAACATCATTAACTCAGCGTCAGTAGGATTAGAATTATTCTTTGTATAGCTTTTATATAAGTAATCTATTTCTTCTCCACTTAGAGCTAATCCTAAAGAATTATTAGCCTCTTCAAGAGATTCCTTTCCTTCTTTTAGAATTTGAATTTCTAACACTGGTTTAGCTTCAAGTTTTTTAAATAAGTCCTCAGCGTTTGATAGCTTGGTAATAATGCTTTGAGTCATTCGGTCGTAAATTTTTTTACCTACTTCATGCAAAACCATTTGTTCTAAGTCAACTGAAGTTTCAACAGAAAAACACAAACCTTTTTCTATTCTGTTTAAAAAGTTTATTCCGGCATTAGCAAGGATCTCCGTGGCCTTAGATGACCAAGGAGATATGGTTCCAAATCTAGGAATTAAAATAAATTGATTGAGCTCTAATTCTTTTTTAATAATTTTAGCTTTAAGAATCTTACTAAGATCTTTCTCTGCTCTTTTAAGGAGAGCAGTTGATTCTCCAGTCAAAGAACAGAGGTAAAGTTCAGTGCAATCGACTGAATTAATTGCTGGAAAATCAGTTTTAATTACCTCGAGTAGTGCCTTAAGGCGAAACCCAGAAAAGCCTTGTTGCCCCTTTAAAGCAATAAATGAAAGAGACTCTTCTTTTGCTGAAACCATTAAGTTTTAAGGTAGGTATTATAGTTGAAGGTGACAATTACAAAAACCACTTTATATAGTGTTATAAGTTGTTTGGAAACACTATATGTAGTGATAAACGCTTGATTGTGTTTTATAATATTACTCCCAAGGGGAGAATTTTTTCGTGTGAATAAGATTAGGCCGTTTTCCTTGTGTGGTTTGTTAATACTTGCCCTTTTGGGTCTAGACAACTCTGCCGTATCGTTTAACGCTAATAGCGCTATTTATCTGGAAGAGGAGATTGATATCCTTTGGGGTGAAAAGGATCCAGCTGGTCAGGAAATTTTTCTATCGAGAATGCATCAAAGACTTCCAGAGTGGGAAGAACTTTTCAAAGAAGCAGCTTATCAATCAGGTCTACATTGGACTCTCTTAGCTGCTATAAGTTACCAAGAATCCCATTGGGACCCTAAGGCAATTTCTAAAACTGGTGTCAGAGGACTGATGATGTTAACGCAAACTACAGCAAGAGAAGTTGGAATATCCAAACGAACAGATCCTAAACAAAGCGTAATTGGTGGTTCAATTTATTTCAATCGCCTGTTAGAGCAGTTCCCTGATTCAATTCCAAGACAAGATAAATTATGGATGACAATTGCTGCTTATAACTTAGGCTTTAGTTACTTGAGAGAAGCTAGAGAAGTTACAAAATCCAACAACCAAAATCCTAATAGTTGGAAAGAAGTCAGCAAATCTCTCAGTCTCATGGCAGAAAAAGAACAAGATCAATTGATGAATGAAAGAATTAGTGAAGCTTTGGATTATGTGCAAAAAGTACAACTCTATTATCAAACGCTTTCAGTAAATAAAAGAATTTTCGTATTCTGACCTCTTAACTCATAAATAATTTTTCTTTTAATTCTGATACCCTATCTCTGTGAGCTGCCGCTTCTTCAAACTCTAGATCTTTGGCATGTTTATACATCAAATCCTCTAATTGAATAATTTCTTTTTTCATTTGCTCTGCATCTTTTAGTTCTTCTATCGGAGTAAAGTTAAAAAGTTCTAAATCCTTCTTTTTATTTTTGGAACGACCTCTCTTTCTTGTGGATCGTGCTCCTTCCATAATGTCTGGTACAGATTTTTTGATGCCTTTTGGTGTTATGGAATGCTTTTTATTAAAAGCTTCCTGTATCTCCCTCCTCCGATTTGTTTCATCAATAGCCCTTTGCATAGAGCCAGTAATTTTGTCTGCATACAAAATGGCCTTGCCAGAAATATTTCTCGCAGCCCTTCCTATTGTTTGTATCAGCGATCCATCTGATCTTAAGAAACCTTCCTTGTCAGCGTCTAAGATGGCGACCAAGGCCACCTCGGGAATATCCAAACCCTCTCTCAACAGGTTTATACCCACAAGGACATCAAATTCACCCAACCTTAAATCTCGAATTATCTCTATCCTTTCCACGGTTTCTATATCCGAATGCAAATATCTAACACGAATTCCATTTTCATCAAGATAGTCCGTCAGATCTTCTGCCATTCTCTTTGTTAAGACCGTTACCAATACCCTCTGTTTTTTAGGGGCATACTTGTGAATTTCAGAAAGCAAATCATCCACTTGGGTAGTTGCTGGTTTAACTTCAACCACCGGGTCTACCAGACCTGTAGGTCTTACAACTAATTCCACAACTCTTCCTGAATTTTCTTTCTCATATTTTCCAGGTGTGGCAGAAACAAAAATCCTTTGACCGGATAACATTTCCCATTCATCAAACCTTAACGGCCTGTTATCCAAAGCAACAGGCAACCTGAATCCATAATCTACTAGAGTTTGTTTTCTAGAACGATCACCCCTAAACATACCGCCTAATTGAGGCAAAGAAGCATGAGATTCATCTACAAACACCAGTGTGTCTTCAGCAAGATAGTCATACAAAGTTGGTGGCGGCTCGCCCGGCTGTCTGTCTGAAAGAAATCTAGAATAATTTTCAATCCCAGAGCAAAAACCAAGTTCTTGCATCATCTCAATATCATATAAAGTGCGTTGTTCTAACCGTTGTGCTTCAACTAGTTTATTTTCTTTATTTAATTCCTCGAGTCTCGAATCCAGTTCTTCCTTAATAAATTCAATGGCCTTTAAGATTCGGTGCCTTGAAGTTACATAATGGGATTTGGGGTAGATGGTAGCCCTAGGAACGTCTCGAATAATTTCACCAGTCAATGGATCAAAAAATTTTAATGATTCTATTTCGTTCCCGTTTAGCTCTACACGTAAGGCTTCCTTTTCTGAATCAGCAGGGAAAACATCTATAATATCTCCACGTACCCTATAAACTGACCTTCTAAAATCAGCCTCATTTCTTTCGTATTGCAGTTCTGCCAATCTTCTAATTAATGTCCTTTGATCGATCTGTTCGCCGCGGTCTAAATGAATAACCATTTGAAAATATCTTCTTGGATCTCCTAATCCATAAATAGCGGATACAGAAGCCACTATCACCACATCTCTTCTTTCCATAACAGCCTTAGTGGCAGACAAACGCATTTGGTTTATGTGTTCGTTGATAGAAGCATCCTTTTCAATGTAAATGTCTGTAGTAGGAACGTATGCTTCAGGTTGATAATAGTCGTAATAAGAAACGAAGTATTCAACGGCATTACCAGGTAAGAATCCTTTGAACTCTCCATACAGCTGTGCAGCCAATGTCTTATTGTGGGCCATGATGATGGCCGGTCGCTGAAGTTCTTCTATAACTTTGGCCATTGCAAAAGTTTTACCTGATCCTGTAACTCCCAATAGGGTTTGATTCAGCAGACCGCTATTAATTCCTTCAACCAATTCTTTGATTGCCTTGGGTTGATCACCAGCGGGATCAAAATCTGCAATGACTTTTAATTCTTTAGACATAAGCTTTATTAGAAATTTATTATAAACTTGGAAGTAGTTATAATTAACATATTCCCCGATAGCTCAGTTGGTAGAGCAAATGACTGTTAATCATTGGGTCGCTGGTTCGAGCCCAGCTCGGGGAGCCAAATTGAAAGAAGCTTGAGTATCAAGCCTCATACTAAGAATAATGGCTGCGAGACTTTTTAATCCAAATACTGAAGAACCCTTCACTCTTAGTAGGTCTAGGGTGGACAATTTTCTAGAATGCTCTAGGTGTTTTTACTTAACAAATAGACTGGGGATAGCAAGGCCATCATCATTTCCTTTTAATCTCAATAATGCTGTGGATGAACTGTTAAAAAATGAATTTGATGGCTATAGAGAGAAACAACAACCTCACCCCATACAAAAGGAAAACAATTTAAACGCTATACCCTATCAACATCCTGATCTAGATAAATGGAGAGAATCTTTACGAAGTGGAGTTAAGAGGTTTCATGAACCTACAAATTTAATTCTAAGGGGTGGCATTGATGATGTGTGGATAGACAAAAAGACGAATCAATTAATAGTGGTTGACTACAAAGCCACCTCTAAAAAAGGAGAAGTCAACTTAGATGCAGACTGGCAGATAAGTTACAAGAGACAGGTTGAGTTCTACCAATGGCTTTTTAGAGGAAATTCATTTGATGTATCTAATACAGCATATTTTGTTTACTGTAATGGAATAAAAGATAAAGCTGAGTTTAACAACAAATTAGATTTTAAAGTGAAGCTAATTCCCTATATTGGAAATGATGAATGGGTGGAACCAACCCTACACGAAATCAAATATTGTCTTCTGGCTGAACAACCACCAGAAGCAGCTCAAGATTGTAGTTACTGCAAATACGTAAGCAAAAACTTAATAGTCTAGTTACCTTCTCCTCCAAAAGGTCCCTTCTTTCGAGTCTTCCAAAATGATGTTATCTTTAAATAATTGATTCCGAATGCTATCCGCAACGGTGTAGTCTCCATTTGCTCTAGCTTCCTCCCTCTTTTTGATAAGGGAGTCAATCTCAGATTCTTCAATCTCAACTCCAGACTTAAGAAATATCTCAGGATCTTGCTGAAGCAAACCTAAGGGTTCGGATAAGGTTGTTAATTCTTTTGCTAATGACTGTGCCTTCTTTTCTTCACCTTTTTCCTTTTCTATGTTTATAGCTTTGGCCAAGTTAAAGAGGATTGCAAACGCTTCCGGAACATTGAAGTCATCGTCCATGGCTTTTCTAAAAGCATCGGTATGTGAAGTAGTGGAAAGAACTTCTACTTTAGAGGTATCCAGACCTAAAACTGCGGTGTAGAGTCTTTCTAAAGCAGACTTAGACTCTTCTAGATCATCTTCAGAAAAATTTATGGGACTCCGATAGTGACTAGAGAGCAAGAAAAATCTGAGAATCTCATAGGGGTATTTCTTCAATGCATCCCGGATAGTAAGAAAGTTGTCCAGAGACTTAGACATTTTTTCTTGATCTATTTTCAAAGGACCCGTATGCAACCAATAGCTGGCAAAATGATTTTTTGTTACGGCCTCAGATTGGGCTATCTCATTTTCATGATGAGGAAACTTTAAATCAGCTCCGCCCGCATGAATATCAAAAGTTTCTCCCAATGCATCCATACTCATAGCTGAACATTCTATGTGCCATCCAGGCCTCCCCTTACCCCAAGGAGAATCCCAAACCAGATCTTCTTCAGATTTTTTCCAAAGAACAAAATCAGCGGGATTCTTCTTCTTCTGGTCAATTTCAATTCTTGCGCCAGCAAGAATTTCATCCATTTTTTGATTAGACAATTTTCCATATTCAGGAAAAGAATCTATTGAGAAATAAACGTCTCCACCTTCATTGTAGGCGTGACCTCCTTCTATGAGTCTAAGAATAAGGTTTACTATTATTCCAATATTTTCCGTAGCTCTTGGTTCTTTATCAGGAGGAATCATACCCAAGGCATTAAAATCTGACTGCATACGATTAATGTACTTGTTGGTTAAAACTTTAGGATCTTCTTCAATTTGTTTGGCTCTTTGCAGGATTTTGTCATCTACATCGGTAATATTCCTTATGTAATTTACCTCTAAATTCTTGGAACGAAGATACCTGACAATCATGTCGAACGATACGAAAGTTCTGGCATGTCCGATATGACAATCATCATAAACAGTCATTCCGCAGACATAGATCTTAACTTTGCCTTCTTCAACTGTTATGAAGTTCTCCTTCTTTCCAGTCAGAGAGTTATAAATCTTCATATTTTGCTAGCCAGGTCTAAACGTTCAAGAATTCTTTCTTTGCCTAATAGGTTGCTTAATTGATCCAGTTTAGGACCAGATTCTTGTCCCGTTATGGAGACTCTTATGGGCTGAAAAAGATCTTTACCTTTCTTGCCAGAGCTGTTGGCTAATTCTTTCATAGTTGCTGACCAGTTAGGCCAATTTTTTAAAACCGCTTCTTGCGCTTTTTTGAAGAACTCACTTCCTGTTGATTTGACAATGGTTTTGGCTTCTTTATTTAGATTAAAACTATCACTTAACATATTTTTAGCTAAAGAAATAACTTCTTCTGGGAATGTTATATTCTCGCGTATGGTTTTAACGAATAAAACTTCATCAACATCTTTTGGTAAAAGGCCTTCTAGATAAGGGCTAAGCCACTTTTCTAGTTGTTCATCAGTTTGAATTTCCACTACTTGTTTTTGCCAGAAATCTAATTGATTGGAATCAAATCGACTGGGTGAGCTGGAAATTTTATTGGTATCAAATACCTTCGCCAACCCTGATAGGCTTTTAACTTCATTATCTCCTATCGTATGTCCAACTCTAGCAAGGTAATTCGCAACAGCTAAAGGAAAATATCCTTTTTCTTGCAACTCCTGAATCGATAAGCTTCCATTTCTTTTTGAAAGTGGAGAGCCATCGTCTCCGACAAAAAGAGCCATATGGACATATTTAGGAATGTCCAGTTTTAATGCTTCCAGTAAGGCAATCTGTCTTGGTGTATTGCTTAGATGATCATCTCCACGCATAACCATATTAATGCCCATCAAAGCATCGTCTATGGCGTTAGCAAACATAAAAGTGGGGCTTCCATCTTCTTTTCTCACTATAAAATCATCTAAATCATTTGAATCAAAACTTTGTTCTCCTTTAACCAAGTCTACAAAACTAATGGTTGTATTTTTTGGTATACGAAATCTATAAACCGGCTTGGAACCCTTATCTAGTTCCTCTTTCACATCTTCCTTTGAAGCATCTGACCAAATTCCTGGGTATCTTGGTGGCTGGCCAGTAGCTAGCTGGTTTCGTCTTATGATCTTTAATTCTTCTTCGCTTGCAAAACAAGGATAAATCAAATCAGCTTCGGTTAGTTTTTGGTAATGATTTTCATATATTTTATTGCGTTCAGACTGAAAGTAAGGTTCATGAGGACCGCCCACCCTTGGTCCTTCCTTCCAATCCAGTCCCATCCAAGAAAGATCATTACAAATTGACTCCGAATACTTACTCTTAGATCTTTCTCGGTCAGTATCTTCAATTCGAAGAATAAATGTTGCCTTTGAGTGTGTTCCCAAAAGGAAATTCAGTAAAGCCGTCCGCAAATTTCCTAAGTGCATTAAGCCCGTGGGACTAGGACAGAATCTTGTTTTGTTAGTGGACATCCGTTTAATAAAATGGAAGCAAGTCTATAAAGTTCGTATTATATCCCTCCACATTCATCAATTTTGAAGAAAATGAAGCAACTCTTATTAATAGTTCTCACAATCTTACTTATTTTGGGTATATTTTGGGTTGTTTCTTTTTACAAAAAAGATAAGGAGTGAAAAGACTACTACTGATTTTATTTTGCTTTCCAATGTTGGTATTTGGGCAGAATGCTAATATTATTGGAGATTGGTACAATGCAGAAAAAGATGCTGTGATTACAATTTTTGAGGAGAAAGCAAATTCAAATGAGAAGGCTACAATTGCCGGAAAAATAAGCTGGATGAAAGATCCTTTAGATGGAAAAGGAAATCCGAAAACGGATAATTTAAATCCGGATAAAAAATTACAAAAACGAAAACGATTAGGAATGAGAATCCTTTATGGCTTTATTTATCAAGGAGGTAATGTTTGGGAAAATGGGGAAGTGTATGATCCTAAAAAAGGTAAAACCTATGGAGGAGAAATTACCTTAACAAGCAAAAATAAATTAGATTTAAGAGGGCATTTACTATGGGTTCCACTCATTGGAAGAAGCTCCACTTGGACTAGAAAAATTAATTGAGTATGCTAAATAAAAAAACATGCGTGCCTTGTAAAGGAGGTATTCCCCCACTTACCACCAAAGAGATTGCTCCTTTTTTAAAGGAGCTAAGTGTAGGCTGGACATTGATAGAAAACAAGCAAATTGAGAAAAGCTATACTTTCCCTACTTATTTGGAAGGGATTGCTTTTTGTAATAAAGTGGCAGAACTATCAGAAGCAGAAGGGCATCATCCTTATATTCATATCAATTACAAAGAGGTGAAAATTATTCTTTTTACGCATAAAATAAATGGTTTGCACGAAAATGATTTTATAGTCGCTTCCAAATGCGATTTACTGCTTTAATGCAATTGGGTGTTTTTATGGAAAAAGATAAAACGTGTTATTCTGCAAAAATTATTAAACAGTAATTTTATTCCAAAATAAGTTTTTTCTCTACCGTGCCATCATCATAAATGTAGAATAAAGGAGTGTTGGAGGTTGGTTTTGTAGGTTCACCTAATACATTTGTTATTTTTAGAAGCGTTTTACTTTTATTATTGGATATAGTAAATATAGCTGAAGTATTTTCAATTATTAAGTTCAGATGAGCTATGCTATCACAATTTACTGAATTTGTTAACAAAAATGTATAATCTCCTGATGTTGTTAAATTCATGCCATTCCATACTATACTAGTATTTGTAATTAAAGTATCGAATGATATGTGAGGGACACAATGAATATAAAATTCATATTCTGCTCTTTCTGGATTTAATTTCATAGCATCATTGTTTTCTGTTCGGATATAAAATTTTACATCATTACCCGAACCCTGAAAAGGTAAAGTAGTGGTAAAAATGTTATCCCCCGCCAGCACATCTCCATTTAGCCCATCATCTAACATAGCAAAAGATTGAAATTTGGAATTATACTTACTTTCAGTTGCCATTAATTCTACAGTATTGGCATTTACAACTTCAGCTGTTACCAAACTATTATTTATCGCAACATTATTTATGGTGGGCGGAATTAGTGAGATTTCTGGATGAGATAATAAATATGCCTTTCTTCCATCAATGGTTTCCATTATTCCTCCGTTTCTCCACCAAAAGCCAATATGATTCTCTGCATTATTATAGTATTCAGATGTAGTGTATTGTCTATATTGGTCAGAGTCTACAGCATTATGTGCTAAGGATTGTAAAGTGTTAATACTCCCTCTAATTATTGATGTATCTAACGATTCGTTAATAACAGTTCTTAAATGGGCAGTATATTGTTTTCTATAAAAAGGGTCGTTTAGGAGGTTATACGCAAGAGGTCTATCTCCTAGTGTCCCCGTATAATAAGGGTCTCTTTGATATAAAGTTGTAGGACTGTTAGTCGACAATATCGCTCCAAGAAAACTATTATCTAAATCCCATGGAATCATTTGGAAAAGACCATCTTTTGTTTGATACATATAGTAATTATGCAAATAGTAACCATTATATGTATCCAGGTTAGAAATTGCACTATTTACAGCAAAAGCCCAAAGTACTCTGTCAACATTTAAGACACTATCTATCTGACTAAAATTAGAATTAAGTGTTCTAAGAAACTCAATGAGCTCTCTCCATCCATTATCTGATTTCAT
>ERZ651768.548-NODE-548-length-28268-cov-5.534036_pt1 | contig 28268 bp, 28 predicted proteins | sample MGYA00514754_ERZ651768 | MGnify/ENA metagenome assembly ERZ651768
AAATTCAATCCATAATTAAAGCAAGATCTTGCAAAATCTCTAATGGAATTATCAAGATTAAACATTGATAGAGCTACACCCGGATTTTTAAATTCATAAACTTCTTTTTCTATTTTACCTGTTCCATCATCAGGCTCAAAAACCATTTTTAACTTTCCTGGTTTATCTATAATGGTATCTGTAGCTTTATATATATCACCAAATGCATGTCTCGCTACAACAATTGGTTTATTCCAGTTTGAGACTATTCGAGGAACATTTGAGCAGATAATAGGCTGTCTAAAAATAGTCCCCCCTAAAACATCTCTAATGGTTCCATTAGGCGAACGCCACATTTGTTTTAAGTTAAATTCTTGAACTCTATTTTTGTCAGGAGTTATTGTGGCACACTTAATTCCTATACCAAACTCTTTTATAGCTTTAGCAGCCTCTGTTGTAATTTGATCATTAGTTTTATCTCTGTTTTTTATACCTAAATCATAATATCTAAGATCAATATCCAAAAAAGGAAGTATCAACTTATCTTTTATGAATTGCCATAATATTCTGGCCATTTCATCGCCATTCATTTCAACAACTGGATTTTTAACTTTTATTTTTTGCATTAAGGAAATATTTTTTTAAACTCTTGCAGGGTATTTACAAGATCACATAAATTATGCAAACTTTTAATTCCGAAGTTATTTTTTTCTGCTTGATCATACATATTGATTATTGGATCCCAGTATTTTTTATAATTAAAGAGAATAATTTTTTTATTATGCAATCCTAAAAATTTCCAAGAAATAACCTCCGCTGCTTCTTCAATAGTGCCAGAACCACCGGGCAATATTAAAAATGCATCTCCCATCTCGAATAATTTTTTTTTTCTATCAGGCATATCTTTAACAATTATTGTTTCAGTTGTTTGGGTGTTAATTTTTTCTTTTGAATTTAAAAATTTTGGAATTATTCCAATCACTTTTCCCCCCATATTATATGACGAAGAGGATACTCTGCCCATAAGTCCAACTTTTCCACCCCCATAAATTATTGTAATTGATTTGCTGTAAAGAAATTTCCCTAAATCTTCTGCCATTATATAATAATCTTCCGAAAGGGAGTTTGATGAAGAACAAAAAATTGTTAGAGATTTTATAACCATTATTCTGTATGTATCTTTTCTCATTTAAATCAATTAAAAATATGCAATTTAAAATTCACAATCAAGGATGGGTTTATTTTATTTCATCTTTAATTGTTACAATTATATTATTTACTTTTTTTCCAACAATTGGAATTATTTTAGGAATTTTTACTTGCTATATATTTTATTTTTTTCGAGACCCAGAACGCTCGATACCTTTAGATGATGTAATAGTTTCACCTGCAGATGGCATTGTTACGTATATCGGACCAAGTAGAGCACCTATAGACTTAGAAACGAGTGATCAATTTTGTAAAATTAGTATTTTTTTAAACATATTTAATGTGCATGTAAATAGAATGCCAACATCTGGAATTGTGAAAAAAATTAAATACATACATGGTAAGTTTATTAATGCGACATTAGAGAAATCCAGTGAAAATAATGAAAGAAATATTATTTTAATTGAAACCCATAATAAAGAAAACATTGTTGTTACTCAAATAGCCGGTTTGATTGCAAGACGAATTGTTTGCGAGATAGAAGAAAATCAGGAAGTATTTCTAGGTCATCGTTTTGGTATTATAAAATTTGGCAGCAGGGTTGATCTGTATTTACCTGCACATTACAAAACATTAATTACCGTTGGCCAAACTGTAATTGCTGGAGAGACATTGATATCAAATCCAAATAATATAGAAAATTTAAATAAATCGATAAAAAATTAAATGGAAAAACAATCTTATTATCTGTCAAAATACATTCCCAATTTCATAACAATATTATCGTTATGTTGCGGTCTTACCTCAATTCGTTTTTCTATTAATGAAAATTGGAAAATTGCTGTTTATCTAATCATATTAGCGGCAATTTTTGACTTTTTTGATGGATGGTTTGCTCGAAAGTTAAAAGAAGGTACTTATTTTGGTGCAGAATTAGATTCTTTAAGCGATTTTATTTCATTTGGTGTAGCGCCAAGTTTGCTTATTTATTATTGGTCCTTATCAGAGCTTAAATCCCTTGGTTGGAGTATATCACTGTTTTTTGCTATATGTGCAGCCTTAAGATTGGCTAGATTTACAGCTGATATTTATTTAACGTCTAAACCCATTGATCCTAGCATGTACTTTGTAGGGGTTCCTTCCCCTGCAGCAGCAGGTTTAAGTTTATTGCCTTTATTTATATTTTTTGAATTTGATTTTGCTTTTATTCAAAATGAATATCTAAATTTATGTAATTTGAGTATTATTGGCTTTTTAATGGTTAGCAAAATACCAACAATGTCTTTGAAAAATATTAATTTTTCAAAAAAAACAAGACCCTGGATCTTATTATTAATTGCGATAATTTGTATTGGTTTAATTTCTAATTTATGGTTAACATTAATATTCATAACAATCACATATATAGCTTCAATTTTTTATACTGTTTTTATTAATTTAAGGACTAAGAATTAATTTTATTTTGATACCAAGTCTTAATATTTTCTCTAAGCATCAACGCTGAAGGAGTAACAATTAAAGTTAATATTGTTGCAAATATTAATCCAAAAACAATTGCTGTAGATAACTGTACCCACCATTGTGTATCTGGAGACCCGCGAGTAATTTCTCTTGTAACAAAATCAACATTTGTCATAGTAACCATAGGAAGCAAACCAAGCACTGTAGTAAAAGTAGTAAGAAGAACAGGTCTTATTCTTTGAGCTCCTGTTTTAATAATAGCTTCTCTAACAGTAGGCATTTTATTTTTTAGAAAATCAAAAGTATCAATTAATATGATATTATTATTTACAACTATTCCAGCAAGTGCAATTACGCCTACACCAGTCATTACAATACTGAATGCTTGACCAGTAATCATTAAACCAATAAACACACCAGTAGTAGACATAACGACTGAAAATAAAATTAAAAAACCACTATAGAAGCTATTGAACTGTAGTAATAGTATCATCAACATCATAAATAAAGCTACAGCAAAAGCTTTTGATAAAAAATCTTGTGCTTCTTTTTGATCTTGGTTTTCACCAATCAGTTGTACTTTAATTCTTGGGTCTAAATTAAACTTTTTTAAATTCTCAATTGGTTTGCCCCTGAATGAAGGAGGGAAATTATTTATTCCTAAAACATATTCCATCTCTTTAACTTTTGCATCAGCATAAACACCAACCTCTATATCAGCTTGTATATTAATAGCATTTTTAGAATTTACCCTAACTATATTACCTGTTCTGTTATTTGCGATTATTTCAACAAAATTAGCAATTGGCACTAATCCAACAGCTGTATTGACTCGTAAGTTTTGAATTATATCCAAAGTTCTACCCTCTGATGGATATCGAAGATACAAAGGTATGCTATCATTAGAGTCATCTGGTCTATATTCACCAAGCTTAATACCATTGGTAGCAAGTTTGATAACATTGCCTATAGTAGATATATTGGCACCAAATTTAGCAGCTTGTTTACGATTAACATTTATTTCCCACTCAATACCAGGAGCAGGAAAATTATCTTCAATGTTAATTAATTCAGGATAGGAGTCTATAAATTCTTTTAATCTATAAGATTCACTTAAAAGTAGAGATTTGTTAGGTGAAGTCAGTTTGATATTTATTGGTTTTCCAGTGGGTGGTCCACCTTCTTGTTCACGACTTTCAACTTTAATACCTTTAATAGTTTTTGTCTTATTTAAAATTTCATTAAGTATTACTTTAGATTTTCTTCTTTTATCCCAATCATTATATTCTAAACTAATAGAGCCAATAAAATCTTCAGATGCTTCAGATTGATCTGATATATTTCCACTTAAGGCATATATATTTTTAAATTCATTATTCTTAGACTGTATTTTTAAAATAATATTTTCTACTCTAGAAACATAGTCGCGTTTTTCTTTTGCAGAAAGATTACCACGAGCATATACAACAATTTTTGCAAGTTCTGGTTCTACTTCTGGAAAAAATTCAATCCCAGATCCTATTTTTGTATAAGTAAAGCTAACACCGACCAATATTAATATTGCTGATACAATTACTTTTGCAGGATGGTTTAATAAAAAATTGATTAGCTTTGCATAGGAACCTATAAAACCTTTTAAAGTAATGACAGACACATCACTTTCAGAAGATAAAATTTTCGATGACTCACTTATGTTTCCTTGTTTTTTATTTATTGATTCACTGATCTTGTAAACTGATGGTATAATTTTTATGAAAGTAAAAATAAAGAGAGCTAATGATGCTAAATATTTAATTATTGTAAGTGGTATTTTTAAACCATTAATATCAACATAATTTGTTAATATTGAAAAAATATTAAATAGAATTAAAGAAAGTAGAGTTGGTATAACAAATTGAAGAAATACTCTTGTAATGGTATTGATTATTGTTCCAAGTACTGGAACAAATAAAAGAGCCATAAATAATGAAGATGTTAGTACGCATATTAACGTTATAGGAAGGTATTTCATAAATTCACCAGCTAATCCAGGCCAAAAAAGAAGGGGAACAAAGGCTGCTAGCGTTGTTGCTGTAGAAGAAATTATAGGACGCGCCATTTTCTTAGATGCACCTGCAAAAGATTCCTTAATGGTTAAACCTTCTTTTATTTTTCTATCCGCATATTCAACAATTACTATTGCTCCATCTACAAGCAATCCAACAGATAAAATAAGTGCAAATAAAACAACTATATTCATAGTAAATCCCATTATGGAAAGAAGTAATATTCCTGACAAAAATGAACCTGGTATAGAAACACCAACTAAAAATCCTGATCTTACTCCTAGAGCCCCAAGAATGATTATTAAAACTAATATAATTGCAGCTATTACATTGTTTTGAAGGCTATTGAGCATTGTTTGAATTGTTTTAGATTGGTCTTGGCTAAAAGATATATCAACACTAGGAGGAAAATCTTTTGTTACTTGCTCACTTACCTCTTTAATTTTTTTGATTGTATCAATAATATTTTCCCCAACTCTTTTTGAAACTTCAATAGTGACTGAATTTTTTCCATTAACATTTGCATAAGATTTCCTATCTTCAAAAGTTCTTTTAACTTTAGCTATATCTCTAAAAGTTATGACAGAATCACCGAATGTTTTAATTGGCGTATCTAATACATCATCAATTGTTTCATATAATCCCGGCACCTTTATATTAAAGCTGCCATCCCCAGTATCTTGCTCTCCAGCAGAGACCATCATATTATTTTGATTGACAGTATTGATTAAGTTTTCAATGTTAATGTTGTATCCTTCCAAAGCTAAAGTATCTATAATCACATCAACTTGTTCATTACGTCTCCCACCAATTTTAGCTTCTAGAACACTTGGAATTGTTTCAATCTCATCTTGAAGATTTTCTGCAAGATCTTGTAGAGTTCTATCTGGTAAATTTCCACTTAAAGAAATTAAAATGATAGGAAATGCGCTAATATTAACTTCATTTACAGTCGGTTCATCAGCTTCATTGGGTAAATCTCCTTTAGCTCTATCTACTTTTTCTCTAATGTCATCCATCGCCTTATCTGCATCAAATCCAGCATCAAATTCTAAAAGTACATTGCCGCCTCCTGTATATGCTGTTGATCGTATTTCTTTAATCCCCTCTACTGTCTTAACTTCATCTTCAATAGGTTTTACAAGCAATCTTTCAGAATCATTAGCTGATATTCCTTTTTGAGATAAGGAAACATAAATTATTGGTATATTAACATCAGGTACTGCCTCTTTAGGAATAGAAATATAAGTTGAAGATCCTGCCGCTATGATAAAAATTAAAATACCAAAAAAAACTCTTGCATGCGAAATTGCATAATCAATTAAGTTCATTTAATTGCTTTTATTTTAGTTCTATTATTTGACCTGAAGAAACATATTCTTGACCAGAAATAATTAAATTTACTTCATTTGGCAATCCACTAACCCACATACCATCAATAGTATCTTTAACTTTTTGTATTGGATAAAAGATTACAGTATTGTTTTCATCTAAAGCTTTTACGCCAATGGTACCATCATCTTGTAAAGTTAAAATAGAAGGAGGTATTTTATGAGCAAGTAGTTCTGAGCCTTCAATCTTAATTGAAGTTGTGATACCACTTTTGAATGATAAATCAGAATTATCAGCTTCAATTTCAATCTCAAAGGTTCTAGTGCTTGTTTCAGCAGATGGTGAAATAAATGTAATTTTACCATTTTTTTTAATTCCATTGCTATTTTCTATTGTTGCTTTTGTATATAATTGCACTTTATTGACATCAGATTCAGATAAATACCCCTGAACTTTAATAGGGTTTAGATTAACAATAGTTAATAAAATATTTCCAGGAGTAACATAGTCACTAATTTCAATATTCTTATTGGTAATTATTCCGTCAAAAGGAGCAGATATTTGCGTGTTTTCTATATCTAGATTTATCTTTTTTAATTGTGATTGATAAGAAGCAATTTGAGATTCTAAATTAGCTAATTGAGTTTCATATTTTAAGTTAATATCTATTTGATCAGATTTTGCATTTGCTAAATTAAAGGATGCTAAACTTAATTTTGATTTTGAACTTAGACCTTTATCTATAAGTTGTTTTGCAGAAAGATATTCAATTTCATATAGTTTTATGAGCTCTGCATTTTTGGACAATAAGTTATCACGGTTTTTTTCATTGATAATTAGTTCTTTATTAAGTCTTTCTATGTCTTTTTCGACACTGGCTAATACTTCTTTTCTATTTTCAATTGAGATATTTAAAAGATTTTTATTTACTTGAACTTTATCCCCTCTATCAAAACTTATATTGGTAATATTCCCTGTGGTTTCAGATTTTACATCAATCTTTTTATTATAAACTGTTTGGCCCTGAATAACTATTGATTGATCAATTTGTTCAGCTCTAAATATTAGTGTTTCAACCTTTATAATGTTTAAATCTTCTTCTGTATTTTCAACCTGTACTTCTTGATTTATATTTGTTTTATTTTCAGTGTTTTTTTTATCATTAGCGTTCACTTGCCCAAATTGGCCTGAAGCTAGCCATCCAACAGTTATGAATAAAATTATAAAAGCAAAAACAATAGATTTTTTCATAATTAACTAAATTCTTTGATTATTTGAGCTTATATAAGTATTTTATTTAAAATAACAACAAAGTCATTTTGACATTGAAATAATATATTAAAGGTCTGAAATATGAAATCTAAGGAATGGTTGGATCGACAAAATCGTGATTTTTACGTAAAAAAAGCAAAAAAAATTGGCTATGTATCAAGGTCTGCTTACAAAATTCTAGAAATTGAGAAGAAATTCAAACTAATCAATAACTCAAAGAATATATTAGAATTAGGCTCAGCCCCGGGTGGTTGGTCTCAGGTAGTATTTGAATTAAAAGATACTGTAAAAATGTATGCTTTTGATTTGCTTGATATGAAGTTTAATCACCCAAATATGAAGTTTATTAAGGAAAATTTTTTAACATATGATTATTCAAAAATACCTCATAAATTTGATTTAATTCTCTCTGATATAGCTCCTAACACAACTGGACATCAAACAACTGACCATTTGCGAATGTCTTCAATAATTGAAGATATTATATCTGTTTTAGATCTTATTGCATTACCATCAAGTTCATTTGTATTTAAGATTTGGAAAGGTTCTGAAGAAATAGATATTATTAATAAGCTAAAGAAAAAATATAAAAAAGTATCATATTTTAAACCCCAGTCTTCACGAACAAAATCCTCAGAAATATTTATTGTAGCTCAGAAATTTATACATTAATGAGAAATTAATGCGAAGAGGTATTCTAATCGTTGATTTTGGTTCACAGTACACACAGTTAATAGCAAGAAGAATTAGAGAGTTTCATGTTTATTGTGAAATTTACCCTTTTAAAAAGATCAACTCAAAATTATTCGACGACATAGATCCTAGTGGCGTTATTCTCTCAGGTGGGCCAAATTCAGTATTAGATAAAAAAGCTCCTAAAATACATAAAAGTATTTTGGAATCAAAAATTCCAATTTTAGCTATTTGTTATGGTCTCCAAGCATTATCTTTACAAAACGGTGGAAAAATTAAAAAATCATTATCTCGCGAATATGGATTTGCAAAAATTAAAATATACAATAATTCAAAGATTATTCCAAGAGAATGGAAGGGAAAAGCCGTTAATGTTTGGATGTCACATGGTGATCATGTTTCTCAAACCCCCAGAGGTTTTAAAGTTTTAGCTAAGTCAAATAATGATATAATTTCTATAATCGCTAATGAAAAAGAAAAAATATTTGGTTTACAGTTTCATCCTGAAGTTCATCATACTTATTTAGGCAATAAAATCATTTCTAACTTTGTTTTTAAAATATGCAAAGCAAAAAATAATTGGATACTTGAAGATTTTATTAAAACAAAAATTAAAGAAATTAAAAAAACTGTTAAAGGGGAGAGGGTTGTTTGTGGCTTATCTGGGGGTGTTGATTCTTCAGTAACAGCTTATCTACTACATAAGGCTTTAGGAAAAAAATTGTTTTGTATTTTTGTTGATCATGGACTTCTTCGAAAAAATGAAACCCAAGAAGTCACAAATTATTATAAAGAAAAATTTAAAAATAATTTTGTGAAAGTTGAAGCTGCTAAATTATTTTTAAAAAAACTAAAAAATATCTCTGACCCTGAGAAAAAAAGAAAAATCATAGGAAAAACCTTTGTAGATATATTTAATAAGGAGGCAATTAGAATTAAGGGCGTTAAATATCTGGCTCAAGGAACATTGTATCCAGATGTAATTGAAAGTGTATCTTTTTTTGGTGGTCCAACAGCAAAAATTAAAAGTCATCATAATGTGGGAGGTTTACCAAAAAAAATGAAATTAAAAATTCTTGAGCCATTAAGAGAATTATTTAAAGATGAGGTCAGAGATCTTGGAAGAAAATTAAAAATAAAAGAAAATTTGATTTTGCGACATCCATTTCCAGGACCAGGATTGGCGATTAGAATTCCAGGCTCAATAACTTATGAAAAAATAAAAATTTTACAAAATGTTGATGACATTTATATTAAATTTTTAAAAGAAAAAAAATTATACCAAAAAATTTGGCAAGCATTTGCAATTTTACTTCCCATAAAATCCGTTGGTGTGATGGGAGACAAAAGAACATATAATTACTGCTGCGCCTTAAGAGCAGTTACTTCTGTTGATGGCATGACTGCTGATTTTTATGCTTTTACTAAAGAAGAACTTACGGAAATTTCAGGAAGAATTATTAGCCAGGTAAAAGAAATAAACCGCGTTCTTTATGATTTTACGTCTAAACCTCCTAGTACTATTGAGTGGGAATAATTTTAAATTCCCTTCTTTTTAAAAGCGCAAGTAAATCGTCTATTCGAGTAAAACGGGTTTTCTTATTGTTTTGTAATTGTAAATTATACGTAATGATATTTTTTTTTGATTTATCTGTTTTAGTTAAAATACAGTCAGGGGAAGCAAGTGAATGTTTAAACATGCAAAATGAAGTCTCATGGTTATCAAAAAAAATCGCATAATCTTTCCAATTACCTTTAGATACACCACTGGAGTAACAGGATAGTATTTTTCTAAGTTCATTTTTTGAAAATATTAATTTTGAATTGTGGAAGTTTTCAACAAATGGTAGGAAACTCATTTCATTAATATAACAGTTATTTTATGTCTGTAAATGCTCCAAATGAACAATTAGATTTGATAGCCCCTGATTTTGAGCTTCTATCTGTTGATAATAATAAGTATTCGCTTAATTCTATTGCTGGTGAGAAAGGAACAGTCATCGTTTTTATTTGTAATCACTGCCCATATGTGATCGCTATAGCGGAAAGACTGTCTTTTGAGGCAAATGAGTTAAAAAAAATAGGCATTAACACAGCTGCAATTATGTCCAATGATGTTTTGTCTTATCCTGAAGATTCTTTTGATAACATGCAAAAATTTTCTTCTAAGTATAATTTTGATTTCCCATACTTATTTGATAATACTCAGGAAATTGCAAAAAAATATAGTGCTGTTTGTACTCCTGATTTCTTTGGATTTAACAACAAATTAAAACTTCAATATAGAGGACGTATTGATTCTGGTGTTATGAATAGAAATGACAATAATATTAAAAGAGAACTTTTTTATGCTATGGAGACTATTAGTAGAACAGGAATAGGGCCATCAAAACAATACAATAGTTTCGGATGTTCAATAAAATGGAAAAATGATGAATGACACAATAAAAAAAATAAATTTTTTTGATAGTTCTCAAAAATTTATAAAAAATTATTACAAAAGAATATTGATACTAGTTGCGATATTATTAGCATTTTTTTTAATATTTCAAATTTATGTTGTTTATACAAACAAACAAATTCTAAAAACAAGTATTGAATTTAATTTGGCTCAATCATCAAATTCACCCAGTGATTTTCAAGAGCAGATGAATAGATTATCAAGTCAAAAAAATTTTTATGGAGTTTTAGCAACTTTGGAGACAATTAAGATAAAATTAAACAAAGATGATATTAATTCATCTAATGATGACTACCTCAAGCTCTTAAATCAAAAAAATCTTAATAGTATTTATGTTTCAGCAATAGCAACTCATGCATCTTATAGTTTTTTGGATAAAATAAATAAAGCCAATGAAAAAGATATTGTCATTAAAGTAAATAATTTTCTTTCTTTTATTGATTCGTCGCTAGAATTTTATGAAGGGTTTATACTTGAGATACAATATTTACTATCTATCATAAAGCAGGACAACAATAACGATTCACTAATTTATGATGAAACTCAAAAATTATATCAAGAGATAATAGACAATGATAAAGTTTCTGCTTTACTGAAAGAAAGAGTCAAAACAATTCATGAGTCTCAAAAATATAAATAAATTATTTCTTCTTATAGTCCTTCTTTTCTTTTCTTGTAAACCAAATGAAGTATTAAAAGAGCAAAAAAATGTCAATTTTGAATATAATGAAGTAAAGGAAGACTTTACTTATATTGATCTTAATCCTACTTCTTCATTAAATTTGAATTTTATTGATTATTATTCCGTTAGAAATTCTTTTGAATATTTATCTAATGCTAAAATTAATAAATTATATACCTTCAATTTGAATAAAAAAAACAAATTAGAACTCAAACCACTTATAACTATTATACAAAATGAAAAAATATACTCCTTAGATTATGAATCAAAATTTAATATTTATGATTTGAATAATTTTCAATCATTACAGTCCGTAAAAATAACGAGTAAATTAATTAATGACTATAATTTTCCAACTTCATTAGCTCTTTTAAATGATTATTTTTATACAGCTTATTCAGATGGAAAAATTATTTGTTTTAATTTAAATGGAGCCATCATATGGGAAAATGATTATGCCGATATTATAAAAACTCCAATAAAAATACACAATAATAATATTATTGTTTTATTAAGCGATAAAATAATTTCATTAAATCCAAAAACAGGAGAGTTAAATTGGTTACATGATTATTACAGCGAGAATATTTTACAATCAATGGGAGGAGATATTATTAATTTGAATCATTTATTGTTTTTTATTCTTCCTAATAATAGGGTGGGTGAAATAGATACTTTATTTGGTGAAAAAAATAATTCAATATTTTCTGATTTAATTTTTGAAGATTCTATTAACAATTCGTTTGATAAAATTCATGCATTTAAAAATTATGTTTCATATTTTGATCAAAAAAAATACTTGACAACAATAAATTTCAATAAAAACACAATTATATTAAATAAAAATAAAATTGAAAAAGTTCAATCTTATCAATTTTTTAATAATTCTTTAATTACTTTGAATGATGACCGTTTACTGAGATCATTCAATATATTTAATGGTAATTTATTTTGGAAAATTGATACAAAAGATATTTTATTAAAGGAAGATACAATAATCAATATAGCCAGTTCTGCTAATTCTTTCTTTATTTTTTTTCAAGGAGGTAATATTTTAGAATTAGATCATAGGACAGGAAATATAATATCTGTTCAAAAACTTAAATTAAAAAATATTAATTATGTTTATTTTATTGACAAATATATTTTAATTAATCAACAAAATGGAAAAACCTCAGTTTTTATACAATGAACTACTTATTAATCGGTAAACCAAATGTTGGAAAAACATCTATTTACAATATTTTAATAGGATTTGATTCAAATATTACTCATGCAAAAGTTGGTACAACCAGAGATTGGCATTTTGAAAAAATTAAGGATTCATCAATTAACATATATGACACTCCAGGCATTTTAATAAATGATACTCATAAAAAAAATATATTAACTAGTTCATTTACTAAAATAATTGAAAAAAAAATAAATAATTTTTTATACGTTATAGATTATAATGATTCATTTAATGAAATTGATAATTTTGCCATTACAAAACTTCGTAAATACAATAAAAACATCATCCTTATCGTAAATAAATTTGATAATTTCAATCAATCTCCAAGTCCTGAAATAACTCAATACAATATTAAAGATGTAATTTTTTTATCTTGTATTCATCGTTATGGATTTGATGAACTTAAAAACAAAATAGGTGTATCAAAATATAATAATATAGATAAAAAACAAAAGGTTGATTTCTCTTTAGCAATTTTAGGTAAACCTAATGTTGGTAAAAGTACCTTTCTAAATACTATTTTAGGTTATGAAAGATCTTCTACTAATTCAATTGCAGGAACTACTTCTGATTATGTTTCTGATCAATTTTATTATAGGAAAAAATTATTTAAGATTTTTGATACGGCTGGAATTGGCAGAAAAGCTAATGTTAAAAAAAAGAGTATAAATTTTTATTCTATAAAAAAATCTTTTGTGAAAATAGCTAAAGTTGATGTAGCTATTATCTTGATTGATTCAAAAGAAGGCTTAGACAAACAAGATAAAAGAATAATAAATATGGTAACGGATAAAGCTAAAAGTATTGTTTTAGTATTTAATAAAATTGATTTAATAAAAAATAAAAAAACATTTCAGTCAGAAATTATTAAGCAAATAGAGTATACATTGGGTCAAATAAAAAATATTAAATTGTTTTTTATTTCTGCATTTAACAAAAAAGATATCAGTAAAATATTAAGTTATTTACATAATTATATTACCGAATTTAATTATGTAATTTCTACAAGCAAATTAAATACTTGGCTTAAAAATATTACAAAAGAAATGCAACATCCTTTAATTGAGAATAAAAAAATTAATTTTAAATATGCCGTTCAAATTAAGGAAAAACCTGTAACCATTCAGATTTTTTGTAATTTTTCTTCTAAATTAAAAAATAATTATAAAAGTTATTTAATAAATAATTTTAACCAAACCTTTAAAATTTTAAACCAAAAAACAAAATTTATTTTTTCATCTTCAAAAAACCCATATGTTTAACTAATCTTTTATTTCATTAATAGGGTCAATTAAATATATATTATTTTTATTAAATTCATTTACTGCAAGAATAATATTCGAATTGTTATTCAGCCAATAATTAATGTTTTCAAATTTATATCTTTCTAACATTATTAATAAAGCTGTTAAAACAAGATATGAAAATAATGCTCCATACATTGTACCAAGAATTTTATCAAAAACTTTACCAAGTATTTGTTTATCTATATCTGAACTTATAATTTTTCGTACTTTTTTTAAGATAAAGAGCGAAATTAAAAAAATAATAGGTATCGCAATAACAATACTAATTATAGTACTAAAATACTCATAATTTTGAAAAATCTGTATTTTCAAAATTTGCTTAGAAAGAAAATTTGCAAAAGAATCATAAGAATAGATTGTTATTAATATAGATCCTAGCCATGCAAATAGTCCAAGAATTGATTGTATGAACCCTTTCCAGAGACTGAATAATATTATTAGCAATATTATTGTCATTACGATGTAGTCATAGGGAAAGATTAATGTAATCATATATTTACAGTTTAAATCTTATTAAACTTGATGGTAAGGTAATTAAGACACCAAACATAGCTATTATCATCGCTAAGGCAGTAAATAAACCAAATAAAATTGTTGGAATAAAATTAGACAATCCTAGAACTGAAAAACCGAATGCAATTGTTAAAGATGTAGTCATTACAGCATATCCTACAGTTTCATGCGTATTTTCAATAGAGTTATTTAAATCTATATTTTCTTTATTATTTACTTTGATTTTATAAAGATAGTGTATTGTATTATCAACAGCTATACCGATGGTAACTGCAGCTATAGTGATTGTCATTATGTCCAAAGGTATTCTCAATAGACCAATTAGACCTAAAATAAAAGTAGAAGCAACTATATTGGGTATCATCCCTAATAAACTTATTTTTAATGATTGAAATAATATTATAAACATAACAAATATTGATAATAATATTATTCCAAAAGATTTTATTTGCGAACCAAAAAGTGATTGTAACATATTATTATAAAGAACAAGCAACCCATTAACATGGTATTCTTCAATATTATCAAACTGAGTTTCCAAATAATTATTAATTTCATCAATTAATTCTTTACGTTTAATTTTTTCAGAGTCTTTGATTCTTGCAGAAATTTTAATCATATTATTTTCAATTGATAGGAAAGGAAGTATTAGATCTTTTTTGTAATTTTCAGGTATTTCATTATATAAAACTGATAATTCAAATACACTTAATTTTTCTTTATTAATTTGGTTAGCTATTTCAATCAACGAATGCAAAGATTGAACTTTCCCAATTTCAAATCTCTTTTCAAGAAATCGGTGTATTTTTTTGATAGTATCTAGTTTTTCATTTGTAAACCAGGATATTGTTTGATTATTTTCATTAAATAAGTCGTTACTTAATTCTAAATCTTCATTTATTTCAATGTCATTTTCATTTTCATCATTTGGTACATAAAAAATATCATCTTTAAATTTAATCAATATATCCATTGGAGTAGTACCACCTAATTCATTATCAATTAATTTCATGCCTTTATAGATTTCAGTGTTTGATTTAAAATAATTAATGAAACTATTTTCTACATTCAATTTATAAATTCCAACTAAACTAACTAAAAAAATAATAAGATTGAAGAATAATATTTTTTTTGAATGATGAATTGATAATTCGTAAAAATTTTTCAATATAGAAAACTTTAAGTTACTTGATTTATTAATATTAGGAAAAAAACTTATGAGCAATGGGAGTATTGTAAACGAAGAAAAAAATACAATAGATAAAGCTATTATCATGATTTTCCCAAAATCAATAACAGGTTTAATATCTGAAAATAATAGAGATCCAAAAGCTACTATAGTGGTTAAAGCTGTGTAAAAACATGGCCAAAACATAATTTTACTTGTGTGTAATAATTTATTTGTAATTTTGGGATTAAGGAAATTGATACTGTAATTGTTAATTATATGAATATTCATAGAAATAGATAAAATGAGCATTAGAGAAATAAAATTAGATGATATTGCAGTTATTTCCCAATTCATAAAACCTATGAATCCAATCATAGTTATAACTGCATATGCTGTTGAAATAAGAGGAATTAAAACCCATTGAAAGTTTCTAAAAATAATAAATAAAACTATAATAATAAATATTAGGACAGAAATACTAAAAGTAAAAATATCTTTTTTGACATAATTAATTGTATCATCGGCAATCATATCAATACCACCTAAGAAATACTTGTAGTTCTTATTATTTTGATCAAGTTGCTCTCTAATTTTTAAAATTAAAACACTTCTTTTTTTGTTAAAATTTCTTTTTTGATTTAGATATTTTTTATTTATATTGTTATATTGAACTGAAGATGAACCCCATTCTTTAATTATTTTTTTTCTTTTTTTCTTTATTTCATTAAAAATTGAATTTTTTTTTAAATAAATTATTATTGAGGAAACTGTTTGTTCTTCATTAATAATTTGATTATTAAATATTGGACTAGATGAAAATTCATTTAAGATAAGATCTAAATCATTTTTACTATTATTTATTGTTAAAATATCTTTATTTCCAAGATCGGTGAGAGTTATATTATTTAACAAAAGAATAGGAGTATCAACTATTGAAAAAGTTGATTCTACTCCTTCAATTTTATTTAATTTATTTTGTATAAGATTTATATTTTTAATATAATTTTCTTCAATTTTTTTATTTGATTGTATTGCAAGTACTAAAAAATTTTTAGATGGAAATATTTGATTGTAATATTCAAAATATTGAAAACTTTCATCATTTTGTAAAATTAAAGTATCAGAAGATGCGTCAATTTTTAAATTATTTGAGTAAAAAATATTTAAAATAAGAAACAAAATAGCTGCAATTAAAAAATAATTTCTTATTGAATGCATAAATCAAATATAAACCCTTTTCACTCTTTTAGAAATAGATGTTAAAATTTCATTACTAATGGTCCCGCATTTCTTTGCTAATTTTTCTATATCATTTTTTGTATTTATTATTTCACAGTATTGCCCTATTTGTATATCATTTTTGCTTTTTGTGATATCAAGTGTTATAGTATCCATTGAAATTCTCCCAATAATTTTAAAAGTTTCATTTTTATACATTGCATCACCATTATTGCTTAAAATCCTTGAAATTCCATCCCCATATCCAATGCCTAGAATAGCAATTATAATTTTGTCGTGTGTTTTATAAGTTTGATTATAACCTACATATTCATTTTTACTCAAAGTCTTGATTTGTAATATTTTAGCTTTTAAGGTGACAACAGGCATAATTCTTTTTTTCAATTTACTGTTATAATGACCTCCATAAATTGAAATTCCTGGTCTTATTAAATCATAATGAAAATCTTTTCCGAGTAATATTCCCATTGAACTAACTAGACTCTTATATTTTATTGATTTGAATAAATTAAAATATAATCGAAAGTTATTATTTTGTTTTTGATTATATTTATTTTTTAATTCATCAGAACTAGCTAAGTGACTGATGAGTATTTGTAAATCAAGCTTATTTGTGTTGATTGATCCTAAATCTTTTATGCTAATACCTAGTCTATTAAGCCCAGTTTCTACTTGTAATCCAATTTTTATTTTTTTATTAATTCCATTATCTTTTACGAACCTCTCCAATTCTTTTCTTGAATTTAATATTGGGACAATGTTAAATTTTTTAAAAATATTAAAATTATGGTCCTCTATTCCGTTGAGAACATAGATATTACCTTTCCTAAATTTTTTTCTTATAGTTAATGCCTCATCTAATGAAGCAAAAAAAAAATGACGGCAATTATTTTTGTAAAGTAATTTATATATTTCTAAATCACCTATACCATAAGCGTTTGCTTTTAATGTAGCGCCCGCTAGGCTTGAACTAGCAATCGTACTTAATGTTTTATAATTATGTATTAAGTTTTTTGTTTTTATTTCAAGAATAGCATTGGGTTTTATCATTCAATAATATTATCATATTCTGTTCTTGTTAAATCACTGAATTTTGTAAAATTTGGATCAAAATGAGTTTTGATTGCTCCTGTTGGACCATGTCTTTGTTTAGCTATAATTATGTCTGCTATATTATATCTACTTTCACATAATTCGCGCCACCTTTGATGCCTCTCGTTATATCTATCATTTTGTTCATCAGGTTTTTTAATAGGTTCCATTCTTTCTAAATAGTAACTCTCTCTAAATATAAACATCACAACATCAGAATCTTGCTCTATAGTCCCACTTTCTCGCAGATCAGCTAATAGAGGCCTTTTGTCTTCTCTTTGTTCTACTTGTCTTGAAAGTTGAGATAAGGCTATAATTGGAATATTTAATTCTTTTGCAATAGCTTTCAATCCTCTGGTTATCTCAGAAATTTCTTGAACTCTTCCATCATTTCTTACATTTTGTGAACCCGACATTAATTGAAGATAATCGATAATAATCATATCAATATCATAAAGCCTTTTGAGTCTTCTAGCTCTTGCTCTCAAAGAAGATATAGTTAATATAGGATTGTCATCAATAACTAGATTTAAATTTTCTAATTCTGAACTAACTTTGGCAATTTTTTTAAAATCTTCTTTATTTAATTCTGCTTTTCTCATTTTATCACCACTTATTTTTGATTGTTCTGCCAAAACTCTAGTAGCAAGTTGTTCTGATGACATCTCTAAAGAAAAAAAAGCTATCTTACCTCCATCAATAGTAGTTTTATTTCCAAATTCATCTTCTTTTTCTTTAAATTTTTTTGCAGCATTAAAGGCAATGTTTGTTCCCAAAGCAGTTTTTCCCATTGAAGGCCTACCTGCAATAATTATTAAATCAGAATTATGAAAGCCACCAAGTTTTTTATCTAAATCTTTCAATCCTGATGGTAATCCGGCTATTTTACCTTCTCTTTTAAATGACTGATCAATAATATCTATTGCTTTTTTTAAAGACTCACCAAAAAGAGAATATTTACGATCTGAACTTCCTGTTTGTGACAAATTGTATAAATCATTCTCAGCATTTTCAATCAAATTTATCCCTTCAAGATCTTCTTCGTTAGATATTGTGTCTTGAATAATATTTTTTCCAATTCCAATTAAACTTCTTTTTATGTGTAAATCATATAGTAATCTTGCATATTGGTAGGCATTCTGGGTTGATGGAGCAGAATCTTTTATCTGATTAAGATATGTGTAATTATCAAAAGAATCTTTATCATTTTCTTCCAAATAATTTTTTAGAGTAATAGGAGTAACCAAAATATTTTTATCTAAAAGTCGCTTAATTGTTTTAAAGATATTTTTATTATTCAGATCAATAAAATGATCTTCAATTAGAAAATCTGCAATTTTTTCATAAGATTTATTATCCCATAAAAGACAGCCAATAACTGCTATTTCAGCATCAAAATTTTGAAATTTTTCAGAAATTTCTTGATTTTCTTTATTTTGATCAGATTGCAAATTGCTTAATGCCACATTTTTTCTTTAAACGAAAAATGATGTTTAACAATATGTTGAATTAGAAAATAAAGTTAATATCTTTTAATAATGTGTATAAAATTATTAAGTTTTTTTGACTGTTACTTTTAATTGTTCAATTATCCCTTCGTAGGGACTAATTTCTATTAGATGCTCACCCAATGTTCTTATAGTTTGTATTATTTTAATATCATCGGAAAATAATTTTATTTTTTGACGATTAAAGTAATTAATAATTTCATTTTTTGACACAGATCCATAAAGCTGGTCTTTTTCATCAGCTTCTTTAACAAATTCAATATTAATTTTTTTCACAGCTTCAATTAAGTCAATAGCTTTCTGTTTTTTTTCGCTTTCTTTAATATTGATTTCTTCTTTAATTTTTTCAAAATATTTTAGGTTAGATTCGGTGTCTCTAAGTGCCATCTTATTTGGAAAAAGAAAATTTCTAGCAAATCCAGTCTTTACGTGAACTTGATCTCCAACTTTACCAAGTTTTTTTATATTGGTTGTTAATATTATCTTCATCTAAAATACTTTTAGAGTGTATGACATTAAACCTAAAAAACGCGCTCTTTTTATAGCTTTTGACAGTTCTTTTTGTTTTTTACTTGATACATTACTAATTCTACTAGGAGTAATTTTACCTTTTTCCGATACGTATCTTAATAATAACTTTACATCTTTATAATCAATTATGGGGGAAATTTTTTGACTAAATGGGCAGAATTTTTTTCTATCCTCGAAAGGAGAATTTTTTCTATCGTCCCTTGACCTTGTTCTAGTAGATTTATTTTTCTTCATTGATCATTTTTGATGGTAGATTTTGATGTTCTTGTACTTTGACAAATAAATGTCTTAATATTTTTTCATTTTGGGTTAAGGTTTTTTTTATATCTTGCAGATTTGTTCCTTTTATTTCTAATTGATAAAATTTATAAAAAGCTTTTTTATAATTGTTTATACTAAAACTTATATCTTTGAGACCCCATGCCTCGATTGAAATTACTTTTCCTTTAGAGTTTTCAATATTTTTTGTAAAACTCTTTTCTTCTTTGGTAATTAGAGGGTTTGTTAAATTAGGGCTAAATAGTAAAACTGCTTCAAATTTATTCATAAACTCCTTGGTTAAAACTTAAAAAGACATCTTTAAGTGAAGTTAAACTTGCCTATATTAAATAATTAAAATAAATCAAGTTGAAAATGTCAGTTATTGTATTTCCTGGTCAAGGTAGTCAGTTTGTTGGAATGTCTAGAGATTTCTATGATAATTTTGACTCTGCTAAACATATCTTTAGTCTCATACAAGATACCACAAAAATTAAAATTAAAGATATAATTTTTGAAAATTCTGAAGGATTTCTTGACATTACTCAGTATACTCAATTGGCTATATTTTGTGCATCTATGTCAATATACAGAGTATTTAAAGAAGAAATTGATCTAGATTCTCTAAACATTAAATATATGCTTGGACATTCTCTAGGTGAATATTTAGCCTTAACTGCTTCTGATACTTTATCATTAGAAGAATGTTCTAAACTATTGAAAATAAGAGGTGAGTTAATGCAAAATGCATATGCAGTTAACCAATCTGGTATGGTTGCAATTATTGGACTGAATTGCAATTCAGTAGAAAAAATAATTGTTGATAATGATTTAAAAGTTGAAATTGCTAATGACAATTCTCCTATGCAAATAGTAATTTCAGGTATCAAAGAAAATTTAAATCAATCAGAAAAAATATTTAAACAAAATGGCGCAAAAAAATTTGTTTTTTTGAATGTTTCAGCAGCTTTTCATTCGAAAATAATGTTAAAAGCAGAAAAGAGAATGAAACATTTTATAGATAATTCTATTTTTAAAGATCCTCGTATTCCAATTATATCAAACTATACTGCAGTCAGTTCAAAAGATAAATTAGTTCTATCTAACAACCTTTCCAAACAAATGTCAAATAGAGTGAAATGGGTTGAAAGTGTCCAATTTTTAGAAAAAATGCAAGAAGATACAATTATAGAAATTGGACCTGGAAAAGTCTTAACTGGCTTGATAAAAAGGATTTCAAATAAATTTAAAGTACACAATATTGAAAATATTTCTGATATAACGAGATTTAAAGATGAATTTCAATTTAAAAAATAAAAAAGTTTTGATCACTGGTTCTTCAGGTGGCATTGGTTCATCTCTTAGTAAAATTTTTTTAAAAATGGAATGTAAAATTATTTTTACATCTTCTGATAATAATAAATTAAATGAACTTAAAAATAAATTTGGAAATGAAAATACATATTATTTGTTAAATTTATCTGATTTAAATTCTTTACCTTCTTCAATATCTAAAATAACCGAAGAAAATACTGATATTGATATCCTTATTAACAATGCAGGAATATCAAAAGATAATCTGTTTTTAAGAATGAAAGTGGATCAATGGAATGAAGTTATTAATGTTAATTTGAATTCTAATTTTTTCATACTTAAGTCAATACTACCCAATATGATTAAGAATAAAAAAGGTAATATCATTGGAATTACATCTGTTGTGGCAAATACTGGAAATCCTGGACAAACAAATTATACTGCCTCAAAATCAGGTATGATATCCATGTATAAATCACTCGCCCTAGAGGTAGCTCAGAGAAATATCAATATTAATTTAATTGCTCCGGGTTTTATACAGACTCCTATGACTGAAAAATTAAATGATAAGCAAAAAAATAGCATTATGGAAAAAATTCCAATGAAAAAATTTGGACACCCTGATGATATTGCGAATTTAGCAGTTTTTTTAGCTTCTGACGTATCTTCTTATATTACAGGACAAACTTTCCATGTTAATGGAGGAATGTTAATGTTATAAGTTATTGACACTAACTTTAACGATAATCTAAGTAATATATTAATAGAAAATAGGAGTATATTTATGAGTGATATAGAAGAGCAAGTTAAGAAAATAGTTGTTGAACATCTAGGAATAGATGAATCGAAAGTAACTCCAGAAGCAAGGTTTATTGATGATCTTGGAGCTGATAGTTTGGATACAGTTGAGTTAGTAATGGCTTTTGAAGAAAAATTTAGTATTGAAATTCCAGATGATGCAGCAGAAACTATATTAACAGTTAAAAATGCAATTGATTTTATTAAAGGCAAATCATAATATTAAATCAATTTTAAATACCATTTATGAGTAGGGTAGTTATTACAGGTCTAGGACTAGTTTCTTCTATAGGTAATAATGTCTCTGAAACTTGGGATAATTTAATTGCAGGCAAATCAGGTATAAGAAAAATTTCTTCTTTCGACGTTTCTGATTTACCATGCAAGATAGCCGGATATATTTCTCACAATGAAAAAGACGAATATTATGTTGATAGAAGCAAATATTTAGAAACTAGAGAAATAAATAGAAATGATAGATTTATACAATACGGTTTAATAGCTTCAAAAATGGCAGTGGAAGATGCTGGATTGATGACATTAGATGATAAATCAAAATTAAGAGTTGGTGTTTCAGTTGGATCAGGAATAGGCGGTTTAGAAACAATTTATAATGGTTCTATTACTTTAAATGAAAAAGGTTCAAGAAAAATATCTCCTTTTTTCATACCTTCTTCTTTAATAAATTTAACTTCGGGTCAAATTTCAATTAAATTTGGATTTAAAGGACCAAATCATTCTGTTGTAACTGCTTGTGCAACTGGAGCACATTCTATTGGAGATGCAGCTGAAATGATTAAGAGAGGTGCTGCAGAAATAATGATTGCCGGAGGTTCAGAAGCAGCAGTATGCAAACTGGGAGTAGCAGGTTTTTGTGCAGCTAGGAGTCTTTCCACTAAATATAATGATCAACCTGCTAAAGCTTCAAGGCCTTGGGACAAAGATAGAGATGGATTTGTGATAGGAGAAGGGGCGGGTATAGTGGTATTAGAGGATTATGAAAATGCAAAAAAAAGAGGTGCAAAAATATATGCTGAACTGATCGGTTATGGAATGTCAGGAGATGCTCACCATATTACTACACCAAGCGAAGATGGGTCAGGCGGTTTTCGTGCAATGTCAGAGGCATTAAAAATGTCTTCTGTTAATTCAGATGAGATAAATTATATAAATGCACATGGTACCTCTACTCTTATAGGAGATGATATAGAGTTAAGTGCAATAATGCGGTTAACTGGTGGTAACGATAAAATAAAAATAAGTTCAACAAAATCTTCAATAGGCCATTTATTAGGTGCAGCGGGTAGTGTTGAAGCAATAATTACTATTCTAAGTATTAAGCACAACATAGTACCTGCAACTTTAAATTTATATAATCCATCTCATAAATTTAAGGTAGATCTTGTACCACATAACTCTATTGATCATAAAGTTGAAATAGCACTTAGCAATTCATTTGGATTTGGAGGAACAAACACTGCGTTATTATTTAAGTCTATTTAGTGTAATTATTTTTTTATTTTATTCATACTATATTGTTCATTTTCAATTCTTATTTAATGATAAGCACATAATTAAAATAGCAAAAGGAGATAGTATAAGTAAAATTTCAGAAAAAATAATTATTGATAAAAATTATTTACAAAAAAAAATATATTATTTATTAATTAAATTTTCAAATAAGTTTATTTCTCCTATAAATTTTGGTGATTTCTTAATTGAAAAAAATTCAAATATATTATCTGTTTTAAAAACTGTTTCAAAAGCAAGTAATATAAATTATGAAATCACTATTATTGAAGGTTGGGAAAAATACCAATTAACAAATTATTTAAAAAAATTTTTTACAACACATGCGATAATAGATTATGATACCCTTTTAGCTGATACTTATTACATTAATTCATCAAATTCATTAGATGAATTTTCTAATTTTTTGCATTTAGATAAAAAAAATTTTTTTGATAAATTCCAAAATAATGAATTGCTTAATTTATATACAGAAAAAGAAATATTAATTATTTCTTCATTAATTGAGAAAGAAGCTAATAATATTGATGATAAAAAATTAATTGCTTCAGTGATTTTCAATCGATTAAAAAATAATATGAGATTACAAATTGATGCTACAGTTATATTTACTTTAACTGAAGGAAAGTTTAAATTAAATAGAAAATTAACATTAACTGATTTAAAAATACAACATCCTTTTAATACATATTATATATATGGTTTACCACCTGATTTAATTAGTTATGTTGGTCCGGAAACAGTTAAAATAGTATTGGAAAATCCTAAAAGTGACTTTTTATTTTACTTTTATAATATATTAGAGAAAAAACATATTTTTTCAAAAAACTTTAAAGAGCATAAAATTAAATTGAATGAATACAGAAAAAAGATTTAAAAAATTAATTATTATTTCCTCTCCATCTGGTGCTGGTAAAACCACCATTTGTAAATATTTATTAAAAAAAATAAAGAATGTTGAATTATCAATTTCATATACAACTCGTCATAAAAGAATTAATGAGATTCATGGCAAAGATTACTATTTTATTAATAAGGAAAAATTTTTTACCCTAATAAAGAAAAATTTCTTTATTGAGTTTGCGAGGGTATTTAGAAATCATTATGGTTCTCCTCACTCTAATATTAATAAAGCTTTTAAAAATAATAATCATATTTTATTTGATATTGATTGGCAAGGTGCACGTAAATTGCGAAATAACTTTCCAGCAAATCAAATAATTGATTTTTTTATTTTACCCCCTAATAAAAAAGAACTTAAAAGACGATTAGAAAAAAGAGGTAGAGATAATAAAAAAGAAATTTCAATAAGATTATCTCATGCAATCAAGGAAATTAATCACTATACAGATTACAAATATGTACTAATAAATGAAAATATAAACGAAACTGTTAACAATTTATTAAATATTATTAATCATGACATTCTAATTTCTTCAATTGAGTATAAAGTTAATAAAAAATTAAAATTCATTAAATAAATATAATAATTCATTTGTCTTTAAATCCTCAGCTCTTTTATCTATTAATTTTTTGATTTTTTTGTCCATTAAGTCTGATCTAAAAATATTTTTAATTTTTTTTCTTTTATTTTTGAATATTTCTTTTGAAAACAATAATAATTTTTGAAGATTTATATCAATATTATTTTTTGGTATTATTTTGATTATTGAAGATTGAACTTTAGGTTTTGGATAAAATACTTTGTTTGATAAGTTATGTATAATTTTAAAATTAGAAGTAGCTTCTACAATAAGTTTCAATTTATTATTTTTGCTATTTTTGTTATAATCCATTTTATATGCTACTTCTTTTTGTACCATGAATAGCATTTCAGAAATGATCTTATAATCGCATAATAGTTTAATGATTAATTTTGTGCTTATGTTATATGGTAAGTTAGATATTATTTTTGCGTCTTTGTGAACAGAATAATCATAATCAAAAGCGTCGATATTAAAGATCTCTACATTATTGATATTAGTATATTTTTTTAATAAGAGCTCATATAATTTGTTATCTTTTTCAATTATTATCAATTTTTTTGGAACTTCTTTTATTATTTCGTCTGTTATTTTTCCAGTACCTGGACCTATCTCAATTATTGTTTGATTTAGTATATTAATTGAATCGATTATTTTTTTGGCAATATTTCGATCTAGTAAATAGTTTTGACCTAATGATTTTTTAGGAATTAGCAATTTTTTTTCTATTTTTGTAAATTTTTTTAATTAAATTAACACAATTAATCAAACCTTTTATATTGCCTATTTTTTTACCTACTATGTCATAAGCTGTTCCATGATCAGGTGAGACTCTAATTATACTTAATCCTGAAGTATAATTAATTCCCGTATTGTTGCTGATCATTTTAAAAGGTATTAATGCTTGATCATGATAATTAAATATAAAACAATTATAATTTTTCATATTTTTTTTGGTTAAAACTGAATCTCCAGAATAAGGACCGTATATATTGATATTATTTTCTATTAGTTTTTTTATTACAGGCTTAAGAAATATAGTCTCTTCATTTCCAATACAATTATTTTCTCCAGCATGAGGGTTAATACCTGCAATAATTATTTTGGGATTTTTTATTCCAAAATCATTTATAAGAGTTTTATTTATATGAAAAATCTTATTATAAATATATTTTTTACTTGATAAATGTTTAGTAATATCTTTTAATCTAATGTGAGTTGTTAAAGTCGCAAAAATTAAATTATTTTTAATAAATAGCATATTAGGATATTTTTTATTATCCAGTTTTTGGTAAATTTCAGTTTGTCCTATAAACTTTGAATTAATTTTTTTAATTATTTTTTCTTTATTTAGAGGTAAAGTTAAAATCCCAATAAAATAACCTTTTTTAGATAGATTATAACTATGAATTAATGCTTTATATGCATTTTCTTCATTATTTTTTGCTTTATAGTCATAAATATTTAGATAATTTTTCTTAAAATCATATAAATTATTATTAACCAAGTTAATAGGAATATTAATTTTTTTTCTTTTAAAAAATATTTTAATTAGATTTTGGTTTGAAAATAAAACAAATTTATTATTTTTTTTTAACTTCCATAATTTAATGAATATTTCTATTCCTATTCCATTAATATCACCTATTGTAATCGCTATATAATTCACTATTTTAGATAAAAATTATATTCATTAATTTTATTAAAAATTAAATCATTTTCAATTTTTTTGACTATTAGATCTATATTTTCATTAATATTTATATTATCAAAATATTCATTATTATATTTTATGTCACATAATAACACATATATATTAATGCTATCTTTTTCGAATATTATAAAATCATTAATTGAAGACATATTTTCTTTAATGTAGTCATTCAAAGAACTGTACTTTATATCGTTTCTTTCTATGATTTTAATACCAACATTTTTTTTTAGATTTTCAATATTTTCGCATTTAAGTGAATTATTATTAATTAAATTATTAGTATGAAATTCTAATAATCTAAAATCGTGATATCTTGGCGCCACGATTTGAAGACCATATGGAAGTCCAATCTTTTCGTTATAAAATAGAGGAATCGAAACAACAGGAAGCCCAAAATATGTCCATATCAGGCAAGTATCATCTATTTCTCTTTCGCCTAACTTAGGGGCACATGAAGCAGTAGAAGGCGTAACAATATAATCAATTTCATTATCATCTATTATTTTATTGAACTGCACAATTAATTCAGTTTGAGTTTTTATTTGATCTATATAATTATCGTAATTAATTCAAAATAATTTCATTTATTTTTATAATAGTTCTATTTTTAAGGCTAAAATGTTAATTATTATTCATATATATCGGTTAAAAGCATATATATTATATGGTATATTTATATATTGTTTTATTAGTATTACTATGGACTCTCAATCCATTTTTTAAGAAACATATTATGAGAAAGATGACAAGTGAAGAATATTTCTTCATTAATCATATTATAGTTACAGTATTTGTGCTTTTATATTTTCTTTATGGTCTTCTATAGTTTCAGTCGGATATCCTACAATCATTAACCAAACATTATTAATATCATAAAAACTACATTGCTCTATATGGTAATCTATATCTTCATTTTCAAACTTCTTTCGCATATGATATCGAACATTTTTACTAAAACTTTCTATACCAACTGTAATTTGATTACATCCAGCATAATACATTGCTTCATAATGAATTGGTGGCATTTGTTTTCTAGGTCGACAAATTGCTTGCCCCATATACTTTATATCTTTAAGAGCTGGATCTTTTTGTTTTTCCTCTGCCAATAAACAATTAAACTCATAAAAATTACTTACACTACCATTAATTAAACTGTCAGTAAAATCAAATGTTGTTATGCCATAATTATAGAATTGTTCTTTAATTTCTTGTACCAAATTTTCTGCTTTTCTATATCTAAATTTAGGCCACAATGCGGCAACATCACAAAATGTACAATTCCTAACACAACCTCTGCTACCAGTAATATAAATCATAGGCTCTAAGCCATTCTTACTATACTCACTCCAGTCAATATCAGAGTAGTCAGGAAAAGGATTACTATCTAAATCATCTATTTGTAAATACGTTTGAGGAGAAGTTTGAATCTCTTCTCCCTTTAATAATGATACTATAGCCTGTTCACCATCACCAAATATTAATTTGTCAACAGTAGATAACA
>ERZ651768.549-NODE-549-length-28258-cov-11.521238_pt1 | contig 28258 bp, 25 predicted proteins | sample MGYA00514754_ERZ651768 | MGnify/ENA metagenome assembly ERZ651768
ACCCTCTCGAGACACATCGGAATATAACTCGTCAATGAAATCATTACTGGGTTTGGCAAGAACCCGATAGTAAAGCGGATCCAAAATCCGATTCTGGGCATATAGCCAATATTTGTTTACTTCTTCGTCCCCGCGTGTGCCAGACAACTGTAATCCAGTGGCAGTCTGAATGTCTCCCACAGTGAGTAATACCCTGCGACTACGATCTACTACTTGTATACGTGAATTGTTATGACCCATACCGGCAACAATACGATCGATTTCCGGGGTAGGTAAGCGCAGGGAACCCAGTTGATTCGCATCATCCACCCGGTAAGTAGCAACTACCGTGCTAATTTCTCTTTCAATTGGGTCGTCTACGTCAAAGACCGCGAACCCCAATCGGTCCCCAAGTACCTCCATGGGGATGCGCAGCTCAACCGTGTAACCAATATCGGTTTCATACCATTGCCCAATAATACGTTCTTCATATACTGGCTCCGAATAATCGTTTTGTACTCGATAGGGATAGATAGTATCGGGCTCATACGGCGCAATGACATATCTATTCAACTCATTGCCCTCCTTGGACAACATGGAAACTTGCAAAAAATCACTACGGTGAACGGTCAGCGCCTCCGGGTCTCGGTAAACCAGATGTTCATCGGTTACCTTAAAATAAACATAAAGAAAGCCGTTGTATTCGCCCACCATACTTTTAAACTGCACCGAATTGTCTTTCCCGTAAAAGCGGGCAGGATTCAGCAGGGTGCGCAAATAATCCCGATGACCATACTCCACTTCGTATTGCTGATACTCTCCCCAATCAACAAGAGAGCCATCCACAAGTGAGAGTGGCGAAAAGATGGGATAAACATAAAGATCTTCGCTCCGTCGAGCCGGGCCGTAACTGTCTTCGTTGAATAGCTCTGGCCTCTCATTAAGTGCGGTAGCCAAAGCCTGGGCTGTCCCCAATACAGTTTGTTCCTGTCCCCGGCGTAAGTAATCTTCCATTTCAAGAATGTACTGATAGCCTAGCCAGGGTATAACCAGCAGAATAGTTGAAAGCAGAACCAGCTTGAAGCGAATTCCAAAAAAAGGATTTTTGAATGCTAGTTTCATTATCTATCCCTGCCAGCCGGGCAAGCAAAAATCTGAGGGCCTGCAAAATTTTCTTGCAAAGTCGACTTCGAACACTTAACTATCCTACTGCGAACTAGTAATGACTGCTCTAATGACTAATGGTGGGCTCTACGTTCCAGCGATAGCCCATACCATAAACTGTTTCAATACAATCAAAATCCTCACCGATTTGCATAAACTTTTTCCGAATACGCTTTATATGTGACGTAATCGTGCTGCCATCGACAAATATTTTTGATTCCTGCATCAATACCTGCCTGCTCTTCACATGGCCAGGGTACTTAGCCAAAGCATGTACCATCCAAAATTCGGTGACGGTAAGCGGCACGGGATGATCATCCCAATTTACTGTAAGTCGACCGATATCCAGTGACAGTTTGCCGCGATGCAATAAACTCTCAGGCGAAGGAGGTTGGTCGATAACATCCAGACGCCGAAACAACGCAGCAATTCGAGCGGTTAAATGCGGGAGACTAATGTCCTTTGTCAAATAGTCATCAGCCCCCATACGCAAACCACTTACGGTATCGAAGTCGTTATCCCTGGCTGTAAGAAAAATAATTGGCAAAGTATCAGAAAGCGAGCGTAACGACTGGCATAGCGTAAACCCGCCGTCAATCTCGTTCTCCAACCCAATATCGATAATAGCCAGGTTAGGCAGGCGAATATCGAAAGCTGACATCGCTTCTTTGCGATTAGCGTAGGTCTGCACGTCATACCCTTGTTTTCGCAGGACATCGGCGTAATTCTCCCGAATTGCCGCTTCATCCTCCACGATAGCTATTCTTCTGCTCATATTCGCGATTTTCTTAGCGTTCAATAAGTTAGCTTCGACTATACCTCATTTATATAGTCAATTTCAGTCAAGAGTCTTAGTCGGACATGATTGCCATGATTCTGCCATATTTAATCACCACATGGCCCCAATCCCTACTCTCACCAGTAATAAACGTCGTGTTTAATACTCCTAATGAATTTCGTTGGAAGAATTGCTTGTAACGCTTTTTAGAACAAACAAGCAACCATGTAATTAGACTCTTCTGCCGAGGTTTTTATTCAATTCAGCACAGGATTTACGGCTATGTCTAAGAAATTTCCTCTCATTCTGATTGTATCCGCGTTAGCAGGCGCAGCCCATGCTGATACGCAAAGAGACAATTACGATACTCCCGCAGGCTCTCTTGAAGAAACTACCGGCTTTTTCAGCGGCATCGCGCTGGGGGCCGCTACAGGGGGTCCTCCAGGAGCAATTGTGGGGGCGGCCATTGGTGCCTTTATCGGCAATGGCTGGAAAACCAAAGGACAATTCGTAGACATACAGGCTGATCTTTACGAGTCCAGACGGGAACTAACAGCGCTACAGGAAGAATTCGGTTTAATTCAAAGGGAGCATCTGTTAGCGAAACACGAGCTAGAGCAGCTGAAAGTAAAAGATTCAAGTGTTATGCCGGCATTTCTTTCCACGCAGCCTATCAATGCCTGTTGTGACAACACTGTTCTATCCATACATTTCCGCACCGGTTCAAGCAGAATCGAATCGCACTATGAAGAACAACTTGAAAGCCTGGTGAATATAGCCAATCAAATGCCGAGTGCTAGTGTTGAAATAACCGGCTATGCGGATCGCATTGGAAATACCGAGAAAAATCTAGCGCTGTCGCGTCGTAGAAACGAATCAGTTAGGCAGTTTTTCAGAAACAACGGTATTGAAAATTCCACAATTACCACTATCGCCTATGGCGAAGCCAGACCATTGCAAATTAATCAAAATTTCGAAACTGATTTCTTTGACCGGCGTGTAATGGTGAAACTTCGTGATAACAGCAAGCAATTACTAACTCAGACTCCTGATAATGACTAAGCCACTTAATAGACTAAATTTAGATTGGGGTTAACTACATGAAAGACATCAGGCTTGTCATCGGCAACAAAAACTACTCTTCCTGGTCAATGTGCCCTTGGCTATTACTCAAAATGTTTGACGTGGAATTTGAAGAAATCCAGATTACTCTTTACGAAGACGACACTGCAGAGAAACTAGGGCCATATTCCCCTTCACTCAAAGTCCCAGTGCTGCTGCATAATGAGGTGACAGTCTGGGACTCGCTTTCCATTTGTGAATATATCTCTGAAGTCATTCTCGGTGGAGCTGGTTGGCCTCGCACTCCAAAACGTAAAGCTAATGCTAGATCAATCAGTGCCGAGATACACTCGGAATTCCCGAACCTAAAAAAAGACTGGCCGATGAATTGCAAGGCTTCTTATCAGTTAACCCCCTTTGATTCGTTAGCTAACGAGATTGCCCGCATTGATGCGATCTGGAGTTGTTGCCGACACCGCTATGGAGAGAACGGAAATTATTTGTATGGGCGCTTCTCTATAGCAGACTGTATGTTTGCACCCGTAGCTGTTTGCTTTGAAGCCTACGGAGCCGAGCTTAGCGGTGAAGCCGATACCTATTTGCAAGCGCTTCTGGACAACCCCTTCGTCCAGAAATGGATAAACATCGGTAGGCGCGAGAAAGAACCATTATCGATAGTGTATGCCAGCAATGCCTGATTCTTTTATCCCCCGAAAGAAAGAACCCTTCGGGAGTGCTATTTGTTTAGCGGATTACAGCTAGGTAATCAAAAAAGATGGAGCAATCACTAACGTATTGATAACGGGTTTCGCAGCTTATCAGCCATTTCCAATAGTGCGTGTTCCGTAGTATCCCAGTCCATACAGGCGTCAGTAACAGATACACCGTATTTCAACTCCGATAAATCATTCGGGATAACTTGATTACCTGCGTTTATATTGCTTTCCAACATCACTCCAATAATTGATTTGTTCCCCTCAAGGATCTGGTGGGTAATATCCTTCATCACCAACGGCTGCACTTCAGGGTCCTTATTAGAATTAGCATGGCTACAGTCGATCATAATGTTGTTGCCAACTCCTCCCTCTTTTAGTGCTTTCTCACATTGTGCGACGTGTACAGTGTCAAAGTTTGGCCCGTTATTGCCGCCGCGAAGTACAACATGTGCATATGCATTTCCTTTTGTTGTTACCACTGAGACTTGCCCTTCATTATTAATTCCGAGAAACCGATGAGGGCTTGATACCGATTGCATAGCATTAATAGCTACCATCAATCCACCGTCGGTCCCATTTTTAAATCCAACTGCCGAAGACAATCCAGAGGACATTTCCCTATGAGTTTGCGATTCGGTTGTACGAGCCCCGATCGCGGACCAAGCTATCAAGTCCTGCAGGTATTGAGGAGATATAGGATCTAGCGCTTCTGATGAAGTGGGTAGGCCCATCTCAACAATTTTCATCAGCAGTTTTCGCCCTTCGCGTAATCCCTCTTCAATTTTGAATGAATCATCGAGATGTGGATCATTAATAAGCCCTTTCCATCCAATTGAGGTACGCGGTTTTTCGAAGTACACCCGCATTACGATAAACAATACATCTTTTACTTTTTCCGTAAGTGTTTTAAGACGCATAGCATAATCGATGGCGGCATCGGTATCGTGTATGGAACATGGGCCCACAACGACAAATAATCGCGGATCTTGTCGATCCAGAATGGAAAATACAGTCTCTCTCGCGCACTTGACTGATTCTAGAACTGCAGCATCGAGCGGCAGTTCAGCCTTAAGTTGCTCAGGCGTGATTAGCGCATCATTTGACGCTATATTTAGATTTTCTGTACCTACCGACATACCGCATCCCTGACTCATATATTTTGGGGCGGCAATAATAACAAATAGTTGTTTGCAAAGTCATATCCAAAAATTAATAATTCTTTAATAAACTAATATGATGAATATCAAAGCTATAGTGCAGGTTAACCAGAACTTCGATGCTGGCAACATCGAAGTCGTCTCGATCGAGCATCCCTCTAATATCCAGTTGAAGATACGCATGGACAATAAGTCCAATTTCTACCAATGGTTTTATTTTAGGTTAAGTGGGGCAAAACACACACCATGCACCTTGAAAATACTCAACGGAGCAGAAGCCTCATACCCAGATGGTTTTAAAAATTATCGTGTGCTGTATTCTTATAACCGCAAGGAATGGCTCCGTCATGGCACAACTCTGAAAAATGGAGTCTTATCGATTGATTTTACACCTTTGTTTGATGCGGTATATTTCGCATACTTCGTTCCATACTCGATGGAACGACACCACGACATGATTGCGATCTCACAGCAAGTGTCCCATTGTTCCCATCAGGTACTTGGGCAGACTTTGGACGGGCAGGATCTTGATCTGCTGAAATTATCCTCACCAAATCATGGTAAAAGAACTGGGAAAAAGAATTGTTGGATGATTGCCCGTCAACATCCTGGCGAAACTATGGCAGAGTGGTGGATGGAAGGCTGTATAGAAAAACTTTTGGATAATGAATCCGAATTGACCCGAGCTCTTCTTAAGCAATGTGATATCTATCTGGTTCCCAACATGAATCCTGACGGCAGCCGAAGAGGTCATCTTCGCACCAATGCCGCAGGTTGCAACCTGAACCGTGAATGGGCGGCTCCAACATTGAAAGCTTCTGCAGAAGTATTCCTTGTAAAAAAAGCCATGGCGGAGATTGGTGTGGACTTTTTACTGGACGTGCATGGAGACGAATCACTCCCCTATTGTTTTATTGCTGGAACAGAAGGATTGAACAAATGGAATGATGAACGACAGGCTCAACTAGATTTCTACCGAAAAAGATTGGCCGAGATTAACGCAGATTTTCAAACCACGAAAGGTTATCCCCGCAAACCTCAAGGTGAAGCCAACATGACTATGAGCACGGTTCAAATTGCTCACCTGCATAAATGCCTGGCCATGACCTTAGAAATGCCGTTTAAGGATACCACTGCCACCCCAGATCAAATATACGGGTGGTCAACCGATCGCTGCAAGCGTCTGGCTCACTCCTGCCTAGTAGTACTAAACCACTTTCTGGAGAGTGATCTTTAACTAGACTTTATGATAAAGGTTGCGTCCCTGCTCGTTATACTGGTCTGCCATTTCTTCCATACCCAATTCAATTGCATCACCAACTTCCTGCAATTCTTTTTGTGCGGCGTAATCCCTTACTTCATGGGAAATCTTCATAGAACAGAATTTCGGGCCACACATGGAGCAGAAATGTGCTACTTTGCCAGCTTGCTTGGGTAGTGTTTCGTCATGAAACTCCCTAGCTGTGGTAGGATCCAACCCCAAATTAAACTGATCCTCCCAACGGAATTCGAAACGAGCTTTAGAAAGCGCGTTATCTCGAAGTTGCGCGGCAGGGTGTCCTTTGGCCAAATCAGCTCCATGCGCCGCTATCTTGTATGCCATCAGGCCGTCCTTCACATCCTGTTTATTAGGTAGTCCAAGATGCTCCTTGGGTGTGACGTAGCACAACATCGCACAGCCATACCAACCAATCATGGCCGCGCCGATCCCAGACGTAATGTGATCATAGCCCGGAGCGATATCTGTTGTGAGCGGCCCTAGCGTATAGAAAGGCGCCTCGTCGCACACTTTTAGCTGCATGTCCATGTTTTCTTTAATCATATGCATAGGTACATGTCCGGGGCCTTCAATCATTGTCTGCACATCATGTTCCCAAGCTATCTTAGTCAGCTCACCTAAAGTTTCCAGCTCGCTGAACTGAGCTACATCATTAGCATCGGCGATGGACCCTGGTCTTAATCCGTCGCCTAGGGAAAAAGAAATATCATAGGCTTTCATGATTTCACAAATATCTTCAAAATGCGTATACAGAAAATTTTCCTTATGGTGGGAAAGACACCACTTTGCCATAATGGATCCTCCTCTTGATACAATCCCTGTAACGCGTTTTGCAGTGAGTGGCACGTAACGGAGTAGCACCCCCGCGTGAATGGTAAAGTAGTCTACTCCCTGTTCAGCCTGCTCGATCAGTGTATCGCGGTAAATTTCCCAAGTGAGATTTTCAGCAACACCATCAACTTTTTCCAAAGCCTGATAAATTGGTACAGTGCCAATAGGCACCATTGAATTACGAATTATCCATTCACGAGTTTCATGTATATTTTTGCCCGTTGATAAATCCATAACTGTATCTGCACCCCACAATGCGGACCACGCTAATTTTTCGACCTCTTCTTCTATTGAGGATGTGACTGCGGAGTTCCCAATATTAGCGTTTACCTTCACCAGAAAATTACGACCAATAATCATCGGCTCAATTTCAGGATGATTTATGTTGGCAGGAATTATGGCTCTACCTAAGGCTACCTCGTTACGGACAAATTCAGGTGTAATTTCAATTGGGATGGCGGCCCCGTGCGATTGACCATGATGTTGTGCTGCCAGCTCCGGTTGTTCTGAAGCTTGTTGCTGAGCCGTATTTTCACGTAACGCAACAAACTCCATTTCGGGAGTAATTATGCCCTGTCGCGCATAATGAAGCTGCGTAACGTTTTTTCCCGACTTGGCTCGCAACGGATTCTTGATGTGCTCAAAGCGAAGATGTGCTGTTTGTGCGTCGCTAAAACGCACCTTCCCAAAGTCGGAACTTGGGGATTTCAATTGTTCCGAGTCTCCTCGTTCTAGTATCCAGGGAGCCCTAAGAGACGGAAGCCCAGCTCGCAAATCAATCTCACAATCGGTATCGGAATAAATTCCAGATGAATCGTAAACACGAATCGGTGGGTTGCCTTCAGCGCCCGACTCAGTCTGTGTTGATGTCAGGGTAATCTCCCGCATCGGAACCTGCAGATCCGGACGACTACCTTCAACGTATACCTTCCTGGAGTTTGGAAAATGTTTTTGGCCGCTAGTATCCAGCTGGTCAATTCTATCTAAGAAATTTTTGGGATTGGCGTTCATTAAAGGTTCCTGTACTGCTGGCGAAAACAGCAATTATGTTTGCTCCTTTCTTAATACAGAGCGTAAATCTGTCTCTGATGGTCAGAGGTCGACAGAGCAGAGAATGAACAAACATTATGCCCCAAAATAGGAACAAAGTAATAACGGTCTAAAGTGTGAAATTTTGTGTTAATGCTAAATTTCGTTAAGCGTTTGATGGGTATATAAGTGCTGCTCGTCGCAAACGGCCAGATGAAAGAAGCTCTTAATTGTCACTTTTGGTTACACTGTGTAGAATGCCGTCTTGCTTCAAAACCGCCAGCCGGAATTCTCATTTGATCATCTATATCACTGAATGATCAATCCATTTTTTAAGTAGAAAGGTCACAAACTATGTTACGCAGAACGAAGTTTATCGGAATTTTATTATTTAGCAGCCTGGGTAGTTCACTGAGCTATGGAGATGATTTGGTCACCATTTTGCAACTGGCGTTGGATAATGATCCTAGTCTCAAACAAGCGCAGGCAAGTTATCGTGCAAATCGGGAGAATGTTATACAGAGTCGCTCCAGCATGTTGCCCTCACTAGGAGTTGGAGCCGGTACTTCGCGACTCACTAGTGGCTTTACTGATTCTCAATACATCAATATGACTAACCCACTAACTGGCGAGACAGTACGCACCAAGGTGAGGGACGATCACAGCTTCCGTCCAGGTATTAACAACCACAACTGGGGTGTTAGCCTTACCCAGAGCGTATTCAATCTCCCCAACTGGTACAGCTTTCAAAGTGCCGAGGCTACCGACAGAGCAGCAGCAGTGAATCTCGCCGCTCAGGAGCAGGATTTGATCATGCGAGTAGCCACCGCTTACTTTGATGTATTGCGTGCTCAAGACCTGCTAGAAACCAATATCCAGGAAGAGGAGGCTGCCCAGCGGTCTCTAGAACAAACCCAACAACGGGAAGCAGTTGGCCTAGTAGCTATCACCGATGTATACGACAGTCAGGCTGCGTATGACCTAGCAAGAAATACGACAATACTGCAACAGGATTTCCTTAGGTCGCGGTACGAAGCGCTTGAAGCCATCACCGGCCAAGGTCATCCTGATATCGATGAACTGCTTGACAACTTTCCAATTGTAGAAGTGGAAGGCAATCTCAACCAATGGGAAACTCAAGCAGACAATAACAGCCTAGCGATTGCCGCCGCCGAATTTAATTTAGACGCCTCACGTCAAACTTTACGGGCACGCAAGTCAGACGGCCTGCCTACATTAGATTTACAAGGGTTCTATGGTCACATTGTTACTGCACCAATAGTAAGTCAAGGTGTTCAAATTGGTGGCGGTGCCAGTGACCGAACCCAACTCGCTTTGAACCTCAATATTCCTCTTTACACCGGCGGAACCCTCAGTTCAAGAAAACGTGCGGCTGAGTACAATGTTGTCGCGGCGCAGGAATCACTGGAACTTACCAAGCGCGAGCTAACCCAGAATATCCGTAACGCCTATAGGCGTGTAAATACCGATGTATTGGTTATTGCGCAGCGACAACAATCCATAACATCGGCGCAGAGCGCGCTGGATGCGACGGAATTAGGAGCAGAAGTAGGCACCCGAAACATCGTTGAGGTGTTACTGGCTCGAGAAAACCTATTTCGTGCTTTACGAATGTATGCGGACGCACGCTATACATATGTAATTGACACCCTGGTCCTGAAACAGATTGCTGGTATTCTCACACCCCAGGATATTATTGAACTCAACGAATGGTTACAGGAAAGCTAAGTCACCGCTCAATAAATCAGCTTGCTGATACACGAAACGCTTCAAAGAATTTAGCGGAGGCCATTCCGCTTGCTCCGTCTAATGAGATTTCACCAAAAACATACTTGCTGCTTGTATGTTTCTGCTACGATGGTTCTGCGCTTGAAAAGACTGCCGAGATATTCTGTCGCTTATTGCTACTGACTTAATCATGCCAAAGCTTAACTATTCTCAGCTTGCGTCCCAGATAAAGGTATGGGGAAGCGAACTTGGTTTTCAGCAAATCGCCATTACCGATGCCGATTTAGACAACTATGCAAAATACTTGTCTGCCTGGATTGACAACAATTATCACGGCGCCATGACTTACATGGCAGAAAATCACGAAAAGCGGTGCCACCCAGAACAGTTGCACCCGGGGACAATTCGTATAATCACTGCGCGTATGGATTACTCAGTCAGCAAATCGAATTCTCTCCATCCCATACAGCAACGCGACCGAGCCTATGTCTCCCGTTATGCCAGGGGCAGGGATTACCACAAGCTTGTTCGAAAAAGACTCCAGCAGCTAGCTGATAAGATCGAAGAAGCTGCCGGAGCGTTTGGATATCGGGCTTTCGTCGACAGCGCACCAGTGCTAGAACGCGCATTGGCGGAGAAATCAGGCATGGGCTGGATTGGAAAGAACACAATGTTAATTAATAAAAACGCTGGGTCCTGGTTTTTCCTCGGGGAACTATTTACTGATCTTCCTTTGCCTATAGATGATAGAGACAGTGATCACTGTGGCTCCTGCGCTGCCTGTCTAGATATCTGTCCTACCCAGGCATTTATTGGACCAAAAGTGCTGGACGCTACACGCTGTATTTCTTACTTGACGATCGAGTTACGTGGATCCATCCCGGAGGAATTTCGCAAACCTATGGGCAATCGCATTTTTGGATGTGATGACTGCCAACTCGTGTGCCCTTGGAACAAGTTTACCCAAATTAGCGAAGAAACAGATTTTTCGCCGCGACACAACCTAGATGACGCTAAACTCATTGAATTATTTCAATGGACGGAACAAGAATTTTTCCTCAAGACCAGCGGTTCACCTATTCGCAGAATTGGCTACGAGTGTTGGTTACGTAACATTGCTGTGGCTCTAGGAAATGCGAATACAAATGAAGAAACAATTACAGCGCTCAAAGCATCTCTCAATCATCCGTCAAAACTAGTGCGTGAACATGTACAGTGGGCCCTTGAGCAACATGGGCAGCGTACTGGATAGCTTGTCAGGCTTTAATGAAATGTTCTCGGTAATATTTCAATTCGTTAACTGAGTCCTTAATATCATCCATTGCTTGGTGCTTGCTCTGCTTGAAGAGTCCTTCCATGATCTCAGGCTTCCACCGCCGCACTAGCTCTTTGATAGAGCTCACATCAAGATTACGGTAGTGAAAGAACGCTTCCAATTCGGGCATGTAATTTGCCATGAACCGGCGATCCTGACAAATGCTATTGCCACACAGTGGTGATGCATTCTTTGTGGAATATTCTGACAGAAACTCTAGCGTCTGACGTTCCGCTTCCGGTTCATCAATAGAGCTACTCTTTGCCCGGCCAATTAATCCCGAGCCGCCGTGATGTTTTTGATTCCATTCATCCATAGCATCCAGTAGTTCATCTGGTTGCTTGATGGCGAGAATTGGACCTTCCGCGAGGATGTTTAATGCTGGATCGGTCACCATAGTAGCAATCTCGATGATACGATCTGATTGAGGAATGAGCCCGGTCATTTCCAGATCCAGCCAGACAAGGTTCAGGTTTTTATCCATTGAATTTCGTTAGTGTGTTGCGCTTGTTACCAGACATTGTAGCAAAGCTTGAATAGCCAGAATATGCAATAATCGTGGCACTTTAATACATTTATCGCATTATATTCTCGACTACCCAATATTTATGAGCAAAAGACGGCTAAGCAAACATCAGAAGTCTCGCATAACCGAGAAACAACAAAGAGAAATTGAGGCCGTTACATATAGCCAATTCAGCAATGCCAACACTAGCAGCAACTGCAATGGCAGAATCATCAGTCACTTCGGTAAACAGTTAGATGTAGAAGTGCTCAATAAAAATGGGTCTCCACGAACTGTGCGATGTCACCAAAGGGCGAACCTGCCTGATCTGGTAACAGGTGACTTAGTGGTCTGGGACCAAGAAAGCGATGAAAGCGGCGTCATTGTCGCGGTTAACGAGCGTCAAAATTTGTTTGCGAGGCCGGACGCGGCTGGAAACTTGAAACCAGTTGCAGCCAACATCGATATCGTTCTTATTGTTTTTGCCGTAATGCCTGGGCCATTTATGAATCTCATTGACCGCTACCTAGTGGCCGTTGATAACCTAGGACTGGAGCCGCTTTTGGTATTCAATAAAATTGACTTACTGAATGAGCAAAACTCCGACGAATTCAACAGTATATTGTCGATTTACGAGGAACTCGGGTACCCAGTACAACGGGTTTCGGCCCTGACTGGCAGAGGCATTGCTGAACTCGAAGAAGTCTTATCGGTCAAGACTACCGTGTTTGTCGGACAGTCCGGAGTCGGCAAATCTTCGCTGGTTAACCGGCTGGGATTAGCTGAGATGACAGACGTAGCTGACCTATCCCAAAAAAAATATAAGGGCACGCATAAAACAACGACAGCTAGACTTTTTCACCTACGCAACTGTGACGTGATCGACTCCCCAGGAATAAGGGAGTTTCACCTAGGGCATATTACACAAACGGAACTGTTAAGTGGGTTCAGAGAACTGAACGAACTCGCAGGAAACTGCAAATTTCGGGATTGCTCCCACCAGACCGAGCCAGGCTGTGCAATCCAGGAAGCTCTCATTGCAGGGAAGATTTTTCCTCAACGCTTGGAGAACTATTTCAAGATTTTACAGATGATGGAAACTCCCTGAATAGATAAAATTAGAATAGTAACCCTGTAAATTTCTTGAAAAAAAATGTGCTATGAATCCTGAATCGCAAAACGTATTCCCGCTCACTCTTGAAATTGAAGAGTTACTGCCGGTTATGCCTTCGGATCAGATCCTCTTGGTGGCAGTGTGTGCCGAAGAGGTATTTTTCAATCATCACATTCCCGGTTCTGTGTTAATCAGGCCGGCTGAATTAGTGAGCGGTATCAAACCAGCTACAGGCAAACTCCCCAATGCCGAACATTTAAGTACAATTTTTTCTCGTATTGGTCTAAGCAAAGAAAAGCACGTTGTGGCATATGACGACGAAGGGGGGGGCTGGGCAGGTCGGTTAATCTGGACACTGGACGTTCTCGGCCATCATAACCATTCCTTTTTAAATGGCGGGCTGGTAGCTTGGATAAATGAGGCTCACCCCATCTCGAGCGGTATAGCAGAACAAGAATCTTCGGATTATGTCGCCCAAATAGACAGGAGTGTCGCTGTCGATCTGGACGATGTGCTAAGCCAAATCGGTGACAGCGATTCTATTGTTTGGGACGCACGTGCTCTGGAAGAATACACGGGAACCAAAATCACGGCGCTGAAAAATGGACACATTCCAGGTGCTGTGAATCTGGACTGGCTAGAACTGATAGACCACGATAGTAATCTTAGATTGAAACCCTTGGACATACTAAAACGTGAACTGGAATCTTTAGGCATTGATAACAACAAAAAAATAATTACCCATTGCCATACTCATCACCGTTCCGGACTCAGTTACTTAGTAGGTAAAATTTTGGGGCTTGATATCAAAGCCTACGACGGTTCCTGGTCTGAGTGGGGGAATCACCCTGACACCCCAGTTGAGCGCTGAAGCAAGAAGGTTAGCTTAATCTCATGTCCCATTTATTTGCCTTCCTCCAATATCTTTTACCCCACCATGCGTTATCACGCTTTATAGCAATGTTCACCGAAACAGTTCTCTTCAGGAAAGCGCTAATCAAGGCATTTATTGGTTTTTACAAGGTCGATATGAGCGAAGCATTGCTTTCGGACCTTGATCAGTTTGAGAATTTCAATGCCTTCTTTACTCGAGAACTCAAACCAGAGGCTAGGCCACTAGTTGAAGGAGAAAGTGCTGTAGTGTGTCCAGCCGATGGTGTAATTAGTCAGGCCGGGGCCATTGAGAAAGATTCCTTATTGCAGGCGAAAGGCAGATTCTTTAAGGTCGCTGACCTACTGGGGGACGATTCTGCCTTGGTAGACGATTTCTCGGCTGGCACATTCGCAACTATCTATTTATCTCCCAGGGATTACCACAGAGTTCATATGCCACTGGCCGGACGGTTGGAAAAAATGATCTATGTGCCGGGCAGGCTATTTTCGGTCAATCAGAGAATGTCTGGGTATGTGCCCAATTTATTGGCACGTAATGAGCGGGTGATTTGCCTTTTTCAAACGAGAGCCGGACCGATGGCGCTGGTATTGATAGGCGCTATGATCATAGCTGGTATAGAAACGGTCTGGTCCGGGCAAGTATGTCCAAGCCCAAGAACTCGCAAATTGCGGGTTATGAGTTATGAAACTTATAGTCCTCCTATCGAGTTACCAACTGGCGCAGAGATGGGTAGATTTAAATCAGGTTCTACCGCTATTGTATTATTTGGTCCCGGAACTATAGAGCTTGATGGTGCTCTCACTGCAGAAACGCCGGTACGCATGGGCCAGTTACTCGGAACTTTAAAAGCAAATTGAGTATTACATTCCAGCAACAGTAGGTGATGGAAATGACAAAAGATGAATTAAAACGAGCTGTCGCGCAGGCGGCGTTCGAACACGTTGAATCAATGCTTGACGATGACACAATCGTAGGTGTCGGAACTGGTTCTACCGCTAATTTCTTCATCGAAGAACTGGGTAAAATCAGTCACAAACTTAATGGTACAGTTGCCAGTTCTGAAGAGTCTACCCGTCGTCTTAAGGAACACAATATCCCTGTATTCGATTTAAACGCCGTCGGGGAAATTTCGGTCTATGTGGACGGCGCAGACGAGGCCAACGATCACTTGCAGTTGATCAAGGGTGGTGGCGCCGCACTCACTCGAGAAAAAATCATTGCCGCCGCCTCAAGAGAATTCGTTTGCATTGCTGATGATTCAAAGCTTGTGAGTACTCTGGGTAAATTCCCGCTGCCGGTGGAAGTCATCCCAATGGCAAGAAGTTACGTTGCACGGCAGATCGTGAAGTTGGGAGGCGATCCAGTGTACCGAGAAAACTGCGTTACGGATAACAGTAACCATATTATAGACGTCTTCAACCTGGAAATACTAAACCCCAGGAAACTAGAATATGACCTGAACCAAATAACAGGTGTGGTTGCCAGTGGTTTGTTTGCAAACCGCGGAGCTGATCGCTTGTTACTTGGCTCGATTACAGGCGTAAAAACATTGCTACCCTAATACACTAGGGTATTACTATTCACCGTAAAAATAAGAAAATCGTTAGCAAGATCAGTATGATCAGAGAAATATATCTTATCTGAATCGCTTCAGATTTACTTCAATTCTGTTTCAAACCTAACTTTCAAGCTTTTTATTATTCCGGCAGGGACTCGCTAAAGGCCTATAACAATTAAAGCGGGTTGACGTTTTCCGCTTGGGGGCCTTTCTGACCTGTAGTAACTTCCATGGTCACTTTTTGCCCTTCATGAAGCGTTCTTCTTCCCGAGCCATTGATGGCGCTGAAATGCACAAACACATCCTTACCACCTTCCTGCTCTATAAATCCAAATCCTTTCTCGTCGTTAAACCACTTAACGGTACCTTCAACTGATTCTGACATATTGCTCTCTTGCTGTTTCAAAATTTACTTGGTCGAATTGCCAAAAATAGCAACCCATCGGCCCACTTTGACCGATCGACCAGTGTACGCTGATATTCTTTCAGATGGAAACATTTCTTGGTCGGTTTTTATACACGTCTAAATCAACTTGGCTTAATCTTACTACACCTCATCGTATAGCTGGGCTATCTCGTCATTTATATTAACGACCAATTCAACGAAATAGCTCTGGTCAGGTTAAATGAGGGTAATGGCACTGTTCGCTTAAAGATAAAGTTCTACCCTGCATCCTCGATAATCTGGTCTAGTGAGGAAAAGATCCGATCCCGGAACTCTGGTGATTCATTCACCGAATGGTGGCGCGCATCGGGAATCATATAGATTTTAGACTTGGGAAACTTTTCTTGAATGTGTGACAGGTTGTATCGCCAGTCCACGGTTTCATCACCGGTGCCTTGAATTATGTGTAAAGCCTCATCACATATCTTCGCCCGTGCAAATCGCCTTTGATACTCAATCATAGCCAACACCCAGCTCCGTGGCAATTTCTTACTTTGCAAGGCATCACGGGTGTGTAGGAATTTCAGAAACTCTTCATCGTGACTGTTCATTGCAAATTTGCGCCGCGCCGATCTAATAAACCAGCGGGTCAACATAAATAGCAGCTTACTGGTAATCCAGCGTTTAGGTCGCAAAAATGGCCCCAGCAAGATGTAGCACTGCACTGGAAACTGGTCGGCAAGATTTGTGTCCTGTAATGCATCCATAATAATAGCGGCCCCAGTACTTTGCCCAATAACAATCCATGGCTGATTGACCTTAAAACCTTTTGCCTGGTGCAAAACTCTGAGGAACGCCTCGCTATATTGTCGAAAAGAATCAATCTCTGCTATTGGACCACTGGACAGGCCATGGCCCGGGAGGTCGAAGATTACCACTGTGTAACCAAGTTGTAGGCAGTGCCTTATCATATGACCATACAACCCCGTGTGATCAAAGTAGCCGTGTAATAGGAAAGCTGTCCCCTTCTGGCGCTCCAGTGGCACCACAAAATAGTGGCAAACTATTTTGAATTCCCCACTACTGACGATGCCGGCGCAGTGTTTACTACCTCCATCATCACCAGTGAAATTCAATCCATAGTATTGCAGGTAGGTCTGAAGGAGAGGGGTCTTCTCTTCCTTGTTGGAATTGGAATTAAAAAAATTCAGAGGCAAGCTATCTCGGATTTGTTCAGCATTGTCTCGACTAAACATAACCAGTCTCGCCCTCGTGTGTCTGACCGGCTAATTATCGGCCAGTATCAGAATAACGATGGTGCATTTCCTCTAGGTTGTAAATCCTCCCAAACTTGGCAATTTGTCCCGCCGTGCCAAAGTCTTCCAGCCGTGCCTTCACGATATCCTTCATAGCGCCTATGGTTGGCGTTAGGAATTTCCTAGGATCGAATTCTGATTTGTTCTCGGCTAGGAATCGCCTCACCGCACCAGTTGATGCGAGCCGCAAATCAGTATCAATATTCACTTTACGGACTCCGTGTCGTATGCCCTCCTGGATTTCTTCAACGGGGACACCGTAGGTTTCCGGAATCTCGCCCCCGTATTTGTTTATAACTGCTAACCAATCCTGGGGTACTGAAGAAGAGCCATGCATTACTAAGTGAGTGCTGGGAATTTTCTCATGAATTTCCTTGATACGATCGATAGCCAGAATATCGCCAGTCGGTGGGCGGCTGAACTTATACGCACCATGGCTGGTACCTACTGCTATAGCAAGTGCATCGACACCCGTAGCATCGACAAACTCTAATGCTTCCTGAGGATCAGTAAGCAATTGTGATTTCTCCAGTTTACCTTCCGCCCCCACGCCATCTTCTTCGGCTGCCATGCCGGTTTCTAAGGAGCCCAAGCAACCAATCTCACCCTCAACTGACACACCGCAGGCGTGAGCCATCTCCACAGTCATCTTGGTAACGCGTACGTTGTAGTCGTAATCCGTCGGTGTCTTGCCATCTTCCGCGAGTGAACCATCCATCATGACCGAGGAGAAACCAAGCTGGATAGATCGCTGGCAAACCGCCGGTGATACACCATGATCTTGATGCATAACAATGGGAATATGCGGAAACTCTTCGATGGCTGCTTGGATAAGATGCTTCAGGAAGTTAGAGCCAGCATATTTACGAGCGCCTGCCGATGCCTGCAGAATAACAGGGCTATTTAATTCATCAGCTGCTTCCATAATAGCACGCACTTGTTCCAAGTTATTCACATTAAATGCCGGTACACCGTAGCCATTTTCTGCCGCGTGATCCAGTAACTGTCTCAAACTGATAAGTGCCATGATTAACCCTCTTCCTATTTATTCGTTTCCGCTTGTCTTTGCATCAAAGAGTAGTCCGTATTATTTCTCCTGAAATGTTAATTCGCAACTCCTCTTTCTTCTAATATCTGTACACCCGGCAGTTTCTCTCCTTGCACATATTCCAGGAAGGCGCCACCTCCGGTCGAGATATAGGAAATAGTTTCAGTCACACCAAACTTGTCAATTGCGGCGATAGTTTCACCCCCACCGGCAATCGAAAATCCCTTGTTACCAGCAACAGCTTGCGCAATTTTTACTGTCCCCTCGGCAAACTGAGGTACCTCAAAGACACCCATCGGCCCATTCCAGATAATTGTCTTCATGGTACTAATCAGATTTGTCAGTTGCATTGCCGTTTCCGGGCCAATATCGAGGATAAAGTCATCTTCTTCGATCTCAGCAACAGCTTTTGTGTGAGCTTCAGCATCAGATGAAAACTTCTTCGCAACCACTACATCAGTAGGCAATGGAATATTAGTACGTTGCATTAACATTTTAGCGGCGTCTACAAACTCCGGCTCACACAACGATTGGCCTACCTCAAATCCACTTGCAAGTAAAAATGTGTTGGCGATACCCCCCCCTACAATAAGCTGATCGACTTTATTCGCTAATTTGTTGAGCACACCAAGCTTACTGGATACTTTGGCCCCACCTACAATAGCTAGCATCGGTCGCTTCGGTTTCATCAGGGAACGCTCCAAAGCTTGTAGTTCGCGTGCCAGTAACAGGCCAGCACATGCGGTCGGTGCATACCTGGCGATCCCATGAGTGCTGGCCTGAGCGCGATGCGCCGTGCCGAAAGCATCCATGACAAACACATCGCAAAGCTTGGCATAGTGAGTGGCTAACCCATCATCGTTAGCTTTTTCACCACTGTTGATACGTACGTTTTCCAGCAAAACGATGTCAGCGTCAGAATTCCTAACAGCATCAGGCTTATCTAGGTAATCCTCAATCAGTTCAACCCGACAAGCGAGCAATTCAGCTAGACGATTGGCGATGGGTCGCAGAGAAAACTCGGGTTGTTTAGAAATCGGTTTACCTTCCTCAGGCCGGCCCAGGTGCGACATCAGAATCACTGTTTCCGACTCAGCCCTTACTTGTTCTATGGTCGGAAGAGCTGCTTTGATCCGCATATCGTTGCTAACCACCCCATTCCTAATAGGAACATTCAAGTCTTCGCGAATCAGTACATGTTTGCCTGTGAGATCAAGCTCTTCCATTCGCAGAAAAGTCATGGTCAGGTTCTCTAAATAAGAAAAATCATCAATTTATGGAGTGCATAGCTCTGACTGCCTCGCTAAAGTCACAGCGCGCAAAGGCCAATACGATCATAACCGTTGAAAGCTATATTATAGAGCATGAAAGTCTACCAAACAGCAGGATCGATCTTTGGTGAACTAACTAAAAGACCGAGCAGTTTCGATAACATTGTCGACGCTAAACCCAAAATGACTCATCAAAACACCACCGGGGGCGGATTCCCCAAAACTCTTCATGCCCATAATCTTGCCATCAAGCCCTACCAGCTTATACCAGTAGTCCGCAGCACCTGCTTCTACAGCTAGGCGATTGCGTACACTGGCAGGTAAAACACTTTCTCGATACTTGGCATCTTGTTCTTCAAACACATCAACACTAGGCATCGATACTAGACGTACTTGTTCGCCATCGGCTTGCAATGCTTCCACTGCTTCCCGACAGATACCTACCTCGGAGCCGGTAGCGATGATTATTAGCGTTGGCTTTTCTGCGCAATCTTGCAATATGTAGCCGCCATAATTGATGTCCTTGGTCTCTTGACCTCCCCGCTTCTGATGGGGAATCGCTTGGCGCGAGAAAATCAAGGCAGTGGGGCCATTCCTTCTGAGTATGGCAGCTTTCCAGGCTACCGCCGCCTCCACGTTGTCACAAGGGCGCCAGACTGACATATTGGGAGTGCTTCGTAAGTTGGAAAGTTGCTCCACCGGTTGGTGAGTGGGCCCATCTTCGCCCTGCCCGATTGAATCGTGGGTATACACCAGTATACTTCGCTGTTTCATAAGCGCTGCCATACGAGCCGCATTTCTTGCATATTCCATAAAGATCAAAAATGTTGCTGTGTAAGGTATAAATCCTCCATGCAGGGCTATACCAGAAGCGATAGCGGTCATGCCAAATTCCCGTACGCCGAAATAGATGTAGTTGCCATCTGCCTTTTCTGTTATAGGCGTACTACCAGACCATAAAGTTAGATTGGAACCGGTGAGATCAGCGCTACCACCGATCAGTTCAGGCAATATTGAAGCATAGGTTTCTATGCAATTTTGCGACGCCTTGCGGCTAGCTATATCTTCAGGATTGGCGTCGCATTGGGCAATAAATTCATCAGCTTTCTCCACGAAGTAGCTTGGTATTTCTCCCTTTATCCGTCGCACCAATTCCATCGCTAGCTCAGGATATTCTTCTTCATAGACAACCAATTTTTCTTTCCAAGCCGACTCAGCGGCAAACCCTTTCTCGGTGGCATTCCATGCTTGCTTTATTTCCTCGGGGATTACAAATGGCGGGTGATGCCAGTCCAGTCGCTCACGGGTGGCGGCAACCTCTTCCTCACCCAAAGGAGCACCATGAGTGGCTGCGGTGCCCTGCTTGTTGGGAGCCCCAAAACCAATGATGGTCTTACAGTTAACAATGCTGGGCTTAATGGATTCAGCCCGCGCTTCTTCAATGGCCCGGCTGACAGATTCCGTATCATGGCCATCCGCACTTAATACCTGCCAACCGTATGCTTCGAAGCGTTTGTCTGTATCGTCGGAGAACCATTGCCCCACTTCGCCATCAATAGATATACCATTGTTGTCGTAAAACACGATCAATTTACCCAACTGCAAAGTTCCAGCCAAAGAACAGACCTCATGGGATACTCCTTCCATCAGGCAGCCATCGCCAACAAATACGTAAGTATAGTGGTCTATTATCTTGTACCCTTCTCGGTTGAACTGGGCCGCGAGAGTCTTCTCCCCGATCGCCATGCCTACTCCATTAGCCAACCCCTGACCTAGCGGGCCAGTAGTAGTTTCCACGCCGGGTGTATAGCCATATTCAGGATGGCCTGGAGTTTTTGAATGAAGCTGCCTGAAATTCTTCAACTCCTCCATCGGAATGTCATACCCAGTTAGATGAAGAAGCGAGTAAATCAGCATTGATCCATGACCATTGGAAAGCACAAATCTGTCGCGATTAAACCACTGAGGATTACCGGGGTTGTGATTTAGATGGTCATTCCAAAGTACTTCAGCAATGTCTGCCATACCCATCGGTGCACCAGGGTGGCCCGAACGCGCTTTCTGGACGGCATCCATGCTCAGCGCCCGAATTGCATTAGCGCATTGTTTCCGCGACACGCCATTTCCTGACATCAACTTAACTCCTGGCTCATTAATCGACCGGCCGGGTAACAGACAACCGAGTTTGGAAGGCGGCTATTTTCCCGCACCTGAACGCAATATACCACTGACTCGGGACTATTTTCGGCGTGAGATGCCAACTAATATTTTAGTACTAGCTTGCGGCTACATTATATCAATATATTTTGATATAGATTTGAAAATGCTCACGTTTGCTGCTACTGTAGCTCCCGCTTAGTTCCCTTTTAATACAGAAAAATGGCTAACGATCTTCAATCAACTGTACTGAGAGTCCCGGCTCTCGAGCTACCTGTCACCCTAGAAAGCCTAACAGAACTGAACAAGGCTCTAGCTGACAGCTTACGCTTGCAGATCTTGCGGTTGCTCAAGAACGAGTCATTTGGTGTGCTGGAACTCTGCCGTATCCTAGAAATTCGCCAGCCAGCACTCAGCCATCACTTGAAAATCCTTGCTAAAAGCAACCTAGTATCGACTCGTCGTGAGGGAAATTCCATATTCTACCGACGGGCATTCTTGACCGATGGGGACTCCCACCGCGACATTAAAGAAAGCACACTAGAACAAATTGACAGCCTGCCAATTAGGGCGGACAGCAAGAGAAAGATCAAACAGATTCAAATCGAGCGCTCCGAGCTATCCCTTAGTTTCTTCAATAAGAATGCCGACAAATTCAAAGAGAAACAGGGACTCATTGTGGAACATGAAGATTACGCGAGTTGCCTGCACGATGTTATCAATGGATTGGGACATTCATCCAAGGCCGTCGTGCTTGAAGTAGGGCCCGGAGAGGGCCAGCTACTGATGGAGCTAGCTAAAAAATACAAAAATATCATAGCGCTCGATAATTCCAGTGAAATGCTGGAGAAATCACGGCAAACAATCGAAAGGAAAAATTTAAAAGGGGTACGCTTTATTCTTGGCGACACCCACACCGCACTAAAAAAGGAAACTGTTGCTGACATCATCATTTTTAACATGGTGTTGCACCATATTTCCTCCCCGGCAAAAACATTTAAAGATTCCGCCACGCTCTTGGCCCCCGGGGGTCATCTCCTAATTATCGATCTTTCAAGGCATGATCAGGACTGGGCGCGGAACTCGTGTGGCGACCTTTGGTTAGGCTTCGATGAGAACGACCTAGACCGTTGGGCCGAGGACGCCGGTCTCGTTTCAGGACAAAGCTCTTATCTTAGTCTTCGTAATGGATTTCAAATACAAATCTGCATATTTAAAAAGATTACACATGGCGTCTAATATACTTTTTCAATTGATAATCAAAGGAAAATATAATGTCAGAGACAAGCTTGTTTACATCTGAATCTGTCTCGGAAGGACATCCGGATAAAATGGCGGACCAAATATCGGATTCGGTCCTGGATGCTTTGTTAGAGCAAGATGAAGGCTCCCGTGTCGCCTGCGAAACCATGATTAATACCGGCATGGTTATAGTGGCCGGTGAAATTACCACTGAAGGCCAAATAGATGTAGAAAACCTCGTTCGCACCGTCGTAAATGATATTGGCTACAAAAATTCAGAAAGTGGATTCGACTGCAATACCTGTGCTGTACTCAATGCAATAGGTAGCCAATCGCCCGATATCGCTATGGGGGTCAACGAAACCGAAAATCATGAGCAGGGCGCGGGTGACCAGGGGCTCATGTTTGGTTACGCCACAAACGAAACCGAAGTCTTGATGCCAGCACCTATCACATACTCACATCGCCTTGTTAAGCGTCAGTCGGAAGTTCGAAAGAATGGCACTCTGTCCTGGCTAGAACCCGATGCAAAAAGCCAAATTACGTTTCGCTACAAAAACGGCAAACCGATCGGTATTCAGACGGTAGTACTTTCCACGCAGCATCGTGACGATATCTCGCTGCCCGAGTTACAGGAGGCTGTGATGGAAGAAATCATCAAACCAGTACTGCCTGCACGGTGGATAGACGAGAACACTAGATACTTAATTAATCCTACGGGTCGGTTTGTGATCGGCGGACCCCATGGTGACTGCGGTCTAACGGGCCGCAAAATTATCGTCGACACCTACGGTGGTATGGCGCGCCATGGCGGCGGTGCTTTCTCTGGCAAGGACCCTTCAAAAGTAGACCGCTCTGCTGCTTATTTAGCCCGCTATGTAGCCAAGAACCTGGTAGCCGCAGGTATAGCCGATCGTTGCGAGTTACAGCTTTCTTATGCCATTGGTGTGGCAGAACCGACTTCCATAAACATCGAGACATTTGGTACTGGCAAGATTGATGATGACAAGATAGTGGACCTGGTACGGAATCATTTTGAACTTCGGCCCAAGGGGTTGATTAAAATGCTGGATCTACTCAGGCCTATTTATCGACAAACGGCGGCCTACGGTCACTTTGGGCGTGAAGAACCAAATTTTACCTGGGAACAAACAGATAAGGCGGCGGCACTGCAGAATGACGCTGGACTGTAAGCGGAATCAAACCGGAGCAAACTATGAATAACTTATCCGCGAAAGAGGAATTGAGTACCGTAAGGGACTATAAGGTTGCTGATATAAAACTGGCAGATTTCGGCCGCAGAGAGATCACACTCGCAGAAGCAGAAATGCCTGCCCTAATGAACCTGAGAAAAATATATGCGGCCGATAAACCGCTCGCTGGCGCCAAGATACTCGGATGTATTCACATGACTGTTCAGACGGCCGTGTTGATCGAAACTTTGGTTGCTCTGGGAGCCGAGGTACGCTGGTCTTCTTGTAACATTTTCTCTACTCAGGACCATGCTGCAGCCTGTATCGCCGAGGAAGGAATTGCTGTATATGCATGGAAGGGCCAAACCGAAAATGAAGGCGAATGGTGTATCGAGCAAACCATCTTGAAAAATGGCGAGCCTTGGGATGCCAATATGATCTTAGATGATGGCGGTGACCTGACTGCCATGGTGCATGACAATTATCCGGAAATGCTGGATCACATTCATGGCATTACCGAGGAAACCACCACCGGTGTACATCGTCTTATGGAAATGATTGAGGAAGGTTCACTGCGTGTGCCGGCCATCAACGTAAATGATTCGGTGACTAAATCCAAGAATGACAACAAGTACGGTTGCCGACATAGCCTTAACGATGGCATCAAACGCGGCACCGACATGTTACTGGCGGGCAAACACGCCTTGGTAATTGGCTATGGTGACGTAGGTAAGGGTTCCGCTCAGAGCCTTCGTCAGGAAGGAATGATAGTGAGGATCGCGGAAATAGATCCTATATGTGCTATGCAAGCCTGCATGGATGGGTTTGAAGTATCCTCGCCTTACCTGAACGGCTTAAATAACGGATCAGCTGACAATATAGACAAAGACTTATTAAGGAAGCTTGACTTGGTTGTGACTGCCACCGGCAATATCAACGTTTGCGACAAGTTCATGCTGCAACATGCAAAGGCGGGTGCCATTATTTGCAACATTGGCCACTTCGACAACGAGATCGATACTAAGTTCATGCGCGACAACTGGGAATGGGAAGAAGTCAAGCCCCAGGTCCACAAGATCTACCGCAATGGCAGGAAAACCCATGCAGATTACCTGATCCTTCTGTCTGAAGGCAGATTGATTAACTTGGGTAATGCGACCGGTCATCCATCACGTGTCATGGATGGTTCTTTTGCAAACCAAGTTCTGGCGCAGATGTATCTCTTCAATCGCAAACACGCCAATTTGCCCGCAAAGTTGAAGAAGGCCAACCTGACCGTAGAGGTCTTGCCGAAACACCTAGATGAGGAAGTCGCCTTCCTCATGGTGGAAGGTTTCGGTGGCGTGCTGACACGCCTCACTGATGCTCAGGCCAATTATATTAATGTGCCCGTCAAGGGTCCATTCAAGAAGGACAGTTACAAGTACTAGCGACCGTTTGTACCCGAGAGAATGCCTAGTCATGGAATTAAATCCGACCCCTATTTTTAGCATCGAGTTTTACCCTCCGCGGACCAACGCGGATGAATCCAAGCTAAATGCTGTGCATCAACAGCTGGCAAAGCTACGGCCGGATTTTTTCTCGGTAACCTATGGTGCTGGTGGTTCTACCAAAGAGGGCACCAAGCAGATTGTGCTCAGGTACCAGCAATTTGGTTCCAACATGGTCCCCCATCTTTCTTTTGGCGGAACCGATCAAGATGAGATCAAAATACTTTTAGCTGCATATAAGGCGGCCGGAATAAACCGCCTAGTAGCATTGCGAGGTGATTCGCCTAGTGGTGGAAGTGCCATTACCCACCATCGCTATGCCAGCGAATTGGTTGAATTCATTCGCCTAGAAACAGGCGAATATTTCCATATTGATGTAGCCTGTTACCCGGAACCCCACCCGGATTCAAAAAATTATCAATCTAACGTGAGATATTTCAAACAGAAAATCGATGCCGGCGCCAATTCAGCGATCACTCAGTACTTTTACAACGCTGACGCCTACTTCTACTTTGTCGAGTACTGCTATAAAGCTGGCATCTCTATTCCTATTGTTCCGGGCATAATGCCAATTACTAATTATGCAAATCTCGCACGATTCAGCGCAAAGTGTGGGGCGGAAATTCCTTATTGGTTGCAGAAGCGACTCGAAGGGTTCGGGAACGATTTGGCAGGTTTAAGGGAATTCGGAATCGAGGTGGTCACAGTAATGTGTGAAAGACTGTTAGCCGGCGGGGCGCCAGGCTTACATTTTTATTCGATGAATCTGGCGAAGAGTGTTACCCAGATATGGACTAACTTGGCTCTATCCGACCGGCACTGAATCTACTAAATCCATGCGCACTACCCGTGTATATTATGAAGGCAAATTAGCGACAAAATCCATTGTCTTTCTTCCCAATAAGTCCGCACACCATCTTATTAATGTGCTTCGCATGAAACCAGGTGACACCGTTTATCTTTTCAATGAATCGTTTGGTGAATTTATAGGGCATATAGAGAGCGCTGCAAGGCTCGATGTAGCCATTGCGATTGAATCTCAATGCCGTACACCTGAAGTCCCGCCTCTCACGATTCGACTTGGCCTCGGTCTTTCCAAGGGCGTCCGAATGGACTATGCCATTCAAAAATCCACTGAGCTTGGAGTAGGCAGTATCACTCCAATTTATACTCAATACGGTGAGGTCAGGTTAAAACAAACCGAAAGATTAGAGAAGAGATTGCAACACTGGCAACAAATTGCCATTAAAGCTTGTGAACAGAGTGGCCGGCTATCAATTCCGGAAATTCATCCGCCGATTCCAATTGAGAATTGGCTCAAAGCTTCCAATGAATCATGTCGTTTGATACTGGATGTGCGAGGCGCCCAAACACTGGACAGACTAGAAGCAAACGATCTCATTGAGGTAACAATTGGTCCGGAAGGGGGCTTCTCATCCAAAGAACTGAAAATGGCCTCTGACCAAGGTTTTACAGCAATTTCCCTTGGCTCAAGGATTCTGCGTACAGAAACCGCCCCGATTGCCGCACTGGCAATTTTGCAGCATCGGTATGGAGATATGTGAGCAATACTTGACGATATTAGACCTAATTTTTTTTGGGAAAGGCTTCTTCTTTCATTCCCTCGGGAATCTTTAAATTTATTACTGCGGACATGCTAGTTTACTCGCTGTACGCCACCTACACTGCCTCTTCACCAGTCTCCCCAGTACGAATACGAATGATTTGCAACAGGTCTGTTACAAATATTTTGCCGTCTCCAATCTTACCCGTGTTAGCTGTCCTAGTGATAGCTTCCAGGGTTTGGTCTAGCAAGTTATCTCCAATAGCAACTTCCAATTTTACTTTCGGCAGAAAATCCACTACATACTCTGCACCCCTATAAAGTTCAGTGTGCCCCTTCTGCCTACCAAAACCCTTCACTTCTGTCGCAGTAATGCCCTGCACACCTATTTCAGATAAAGCCTCACGAACATCGTCCAATTTGAATGGCTTGATAATAGCCGTAACTAACTTCATTCTTTTGCTCCTGTTTGTAAGATAAACAGTTGTTTAAACAGTTCACCCTTTAAACCCTATACAACTATGCTGCATCATACATTGACCATAGCATTTGTAATAATCAATTCAGAAAGTCCCTAAATTCAACAGCTTCAGTAAGCGAACGGAGTTCCTGATCATAATATAGGACTTTAAGGGTGAGTAAAAAAATACTTTGCCCCATTACTGTGAATCCTGAGGTTAAAACTATAGTTGGCATCTTGTTGTATGAACGTTTGAGTTAAATTGTCTATATAAAATCAAGCCGGTTTGCTAGTCGCCGAAACAAATTAATAAGCGATTGATGCTAAAATAAACGTCTCCAATTGTTAAGGTTGATCAATGCTCGATAATTCTTTCCTTAAAGATCTTAGTGACAGGCTTGTTGCGCTGCTGCCTGCTGCGGAAAGCCTTCGGGATGATGTTCGAAATCAAATAGAGCAAACACTGAAGAAGACCTTTGCCAGCTTGGATCTGCTAACCCGCGAGGAATTTGACGCCCAAGTGCAGTCCCTGGAACGTTCAAAGCAGCGCATCGAAGAGCTGGAAAATCTAGTCACAGAATTGGAAGAAAAACTTGATGCGTTGAATTCACCGAGCAAATGAATAACAAACAAAAAATGAGCTGCTTACAGCTCATTTTTTAGATTTGACGAAACCCCTGGATTACTGGCTCGTTTCGATCATGTATTGGACAATGGCCCTGAGATCGTCATCTGTACAATCAAAGCAAAGGCCCTTAGCAGGCATAGTGTTCAGCCCATTAACCGTATTGGCAACAACAGCATCCAGCCCTTTCTCGAGGCGAGGCTCCCATTCGACTGCCATTCCGTCACCTACTTTGGGCGCACCAGCAGCTCCGGTGCTATGGCAGGCAAAACAAGAAGCCATGTACTTCTGTTCGGGATTAAAGCCGTCGCTGAGTTGGGCGATCTGTAAAGCATCGCTTATATCGGCTAAAGTGGCGGTCGCATACAATGCTGCA
>ERZ651768.550-NODE-550-length-28249-cov-4.409485_pt1 | contig 28249 bp, 24 predicted proteins | sample MGYA00514754_ERZ651768 | MGnify/ENA metagenome assembly ERZ651768
CATATTTTATCGATCAGAAGGGCTGGGACCGGGCCCGTGCTACGATCATCTTTGGTACGGTCATAACAGTGGTTGGTGTCTTTTGTTCACTCTCCATGGGCGGGGGGATCGATCTTACCGGGTTCTTGAATATGACATTCTTTGATTTCATGGACTATCTCTCTTCTAAATATATGTTACCAATTGGTGGAATGTTTATGGCCATATTTATTCTTTATCGTTGGGGTGTTCCTGAATTTCTATTAGAACTACAAACGGGTATGGATGACTACAAAATTAATCATTTGTTTGTCAGGATTCTTTTATCTATTTCAGCTGCCGTGGTGGGTTTTATAATATTGAATGAGGTTGTAGATAAAATAATAGGTAGGTCGATAAGTGATATTCTTTTTTCTGCTTCCGGCTGATTTATGTTGATTTCTCGAGTTGCCCCTCCAGAATCCAGCCAATATATCAGAGCACGGAGAATTGCAGAAAGTTTGGGCCCAGAACTGGATACTTTGAAACCAATACAATGGTTTGCTATCTGGTCCGTGGTGGTAGCAGGGATGGTATTTCGTGCAGGCCAGGCTGACAGATTTGTTTATTGGGAATGGTCCGGGTGGATGGACGGATCAATACGTATTATCATTACCACCCTTATTTTCTATTTTGGATTGTCCAGGACAGGTCTTTGGCAGGCTGGACGTAGAAGGTTGAAATTAAATAGTATTATTTTACACGTGGGATGGGTATGTATCTTATTCTTAATAGGCGCAATAGGAGTAGATTTTTCCTTATCTGTTACCGTTGGCATGATTCCCTATATAGCAGGTTTTTTAGGCGGCCTGTTGGTATTCCAATTTCCCTTAGAGCTTGATCCGGAAAAAGGTCGATGGAATGTGACCATTTGGGATGGTAAATCTCTATTGCTTGGACTCTCAAGTGTGCTTTTTGGTTTATCTACGTATATTGGATATCAGTTGGATGATCCACTTAGCAGTACAGTTGCTATGATTGTCTTACCTTTTCCGGCCGTGGCACTGATCTGGCCAGACCATGTGCGCCACTTTCAGCGAGCGCAGTTTTACCCATTATTCATTTTTTCCATGTTCATCTGTGTTCGCGCACCCTGGTTCCTGGTTCCCCTGTCCATCGTTTTCTTCGGACTCCGGATCATGAACTATTTGCGCTATGGTATCGTCTACCCATCGTTCGGGGTAGACCATGAGGATCCATGATAACATGTATGATGTGATCATTGTTGGCGGTGGACCAGCGGGTACAACGGCCGCGCTCTATGCACACCGTCATGGATTAAGAACCCTGCTTGTCGATAAGGCGGCATTCCCTAGGGACAAGGTATGTGGTGATGCCCTTTCTGGAAAGTGCGTACGGGTCATGCGTGATCTGGACCTTCTCGATGGTGTCAGGGGCCTGGATGGTACCTTTATACGCCGGATAATCTTCAGTGGTCCGAAACATACGGATTTTGAGCTCCCGCTGGATAATGAATCGAGCTCGAGCTATAAGACCCAGGGGTTTGTGATACCACGGAGAACGTTCGACGATTTTCTTTTGACAGAGGCAAAGAAGGTCACCCAGGTCATGGATGAATATTCTGCGGTAGACCTTTTAATGGATAACGGACGGGTCGTAGGTATCAAGGGAAAGCCTAAGGATGGTCCCCAGGAGGAGATACAGGCAAGATTGGTCTTTGGTGCGGATGGTCCTAACTCTATCGTAGCACGCAAGACCGGCCTATACAATATGGACATGGAGCATACCGCTGTTGCTATCCGCTGCTATTATGAGGGTATCAAGGACCTGACCGACCAGATAGAGCTCCATTATATCAAAGAAATGAACCCGGGGTATTTCTGGATATTCCCTGCCGGTGGGGACCGAGCGAATATTGGATTGGCATTGACCAAGGACGATGTGAAGAAAGAGAAGAAGAATCTTGTCAGACTGCTGGATGTTGTGATCCGGTCTGATCATTTCAGGGAACGATTCGCTAATGCCAAACGGTTGGAGAGACCGGTCGGCTGGAACCTTCCCCTTGGCAGTATCCACCGGAATAATCATGGTGATGGTTTCTTACTCCTGGGCGATGCGGCCGGGCTGATCGATCCTTTTACCGGGGAAGGTATCGGTAATGCCATGGTATCGGGAATGGTGGCCGCAGAGATCGCAGCGGAAGCGAAAGTGTCAGATGATCACACCAGTGAGTTTCTGAGTCAGTATGACAAGCGACTCTGGCAGAGGATCGGCAGTGAGCTAAGGGTCAGCACGAAGCTTCAGCGGTTGGCCAGGTCACGTTTTCTGCTCAATTTTGTGATAGACCGTGCCAGCCGCAATGAAGAGATCCGGAACACAATGCTTGGAATGGTGGTAAATGAGATCCCAAAGAAACAGCTCTCCAATCCCTTATTCTATTTGAAGATACTCTTTGCTTGAGATATTCGATCCATGGATAGAGTTGAACTCTTAGATAGGCTGAACCTGTCCTCATTCGTTGCCTTTGACCTTGAGACCACTGGCCTCGATCCGGTCACGGATCGTATCATCGAGATAGCGGCCATACGTTTTGTTGATGGTGGTCCAAAAGATCGATATGTGACACTGGTCAACCCTGATAAGCATATACCCGCCCTGGTGACCGAGATCACTGGTATCACTAATGATATGGTTCGGACAGCACCAAAAGAGGAGAGGATCATAGATGATCTTCTTGAATTTGTAGGGGACGCTCCACTGGTCGCCCACAATATCGGTTTTGACCGGGAATTCTTGGGTGAACTGTGTAAACGGCATGAGCGGTCCGTCCCTAATGGTTCACTCTATGATACTCTGCAGCTGGGACGTAGTCTTTTCTTTGATCAGCCCGTATTCAATCTTGGAGCACTATCCGAATACTGCGGTCTTTCATCTTCCGGAAGCCACCGAGCTGAGAAGGACACTGAGAATTGCGGGGCCATATTCTTGGACCTGGTAGAAGAATTAGCGAGCTATTCTTTAGAAAGGATCTCAAAGGTCCTGGCACTGATCAAGCCGGCCGATATTCCCAATAAGTCCCTCTATGTTGACCTGGGGAACGTACTGACCGCACAGGGCGATCTGAAAAAAGGGTTGACCCGATCAAAGATTTCTCGTGAGCCACGTCCGAATACATTCCAGTGGGAAGGGCCCCGATCTGTTGACGCTCTTCGAGCGGAGGATGTGTTCGGTGCCAAAGGCCTATTGAAGGATACACATCCGCAATACGAGCACAGGACCAACCAGGTGGCCTACGCTGAGTTCGTGGAGGATATTCTGGTTAATGGTAAGAAGTTTGGAGTTATCGAAGCGGGCACAGGGTTGGGAAAATCATTGGCCTATCTGTTCTCAGCGTTCAAGCGGGCACCAGAATCAGAAACATTGGGTCCTACCATTATTGCGTGCCATACCAAGCACCTCCAGGACCAGCTGTTCTACAAGGACCTACCCCTTTTGGCGAGGACGCTGGATACTTCTATTGGTGCCATAATGTTGAAGGGTCGAAAAAATTATATCTGTAGAACTCGGTTCGACTGGTTGATCAGTGAGAGCAGTACGCTGGATGAAAAGGATATTGAGGCCTTGATACCGATATTATTCTGGTTGGAGTGGACACGATCTGGAGATATGTCTGAATGCTCTGGTTTCTCGAATGCCAGACGCTTATGGTTGCGATCGGCTATCTGTAGCGATCCGGGGTTCTGTACTGGTGAGATATGTGCAAGGAATGATGGATGCTTTTACGGAAATGTCAGAAAGGTTCTCTACCGTTCACCGATCATAATAGCGAATCATTCTCTCTTGCTCACAGAAGCAGAGATCCCGGGATTCTTGCCTGAGTTTGATACCGTGATAGTGGATGAGGCACATAATCTGGTCAGATCTGCCCAGGACCATTTCAAGATCGAGCTCAACCAGCAGAGTATCAACAATATTCTGCAAATGATCGACCCGACCCATCCACGCTCTAAAAGATGGAACAATATCTTAAATGCCATAGAAAGGGTCGAGCCCTCTATTGGATCATTAAGAGATAGGCTCAGCGATGCCGTGGGTCTCTTGCAGAAACAGACCGATATTTTCTTGTCTGAGCTCAAGGAGGATAACCGGGACAGGTTTGATCCATCCAGGCCATACCAGGAAAAACCGATCCTCCATTCGCTTGAAAAGGTCTATGCTCCTGTCCACGTAGAGTTAGGTGAAGTGAGATCTGGCTGTGAGGCTCTATTCTCTTCTCTTGATGGATTGCGCAAGGCCGTTCTTGAACTGGATCCATCGCGAGCAGACCATACATCGCTCCACTCAGTATTGGACCGTGGTATTGAGAATGTGTCTGATCTCATTAATTCAATCATACTGCTTACAGAGAACCAGCAGGATGACTGGGTCTACTGGATGGAGGGTGTGTTCAGATCCATAGGCACACCAAGAGAGGACCTAAGAATATCTCTCCATGCTTCACCAATTGATATGGCTGATTCACTGACCAATCGATTCTTTAAAAGGATGGATCATTGTGTCCTGACATCTGCCACGATGCGGGTGGATGATACGTTTGATTATTTTTTGGCACGGACCGGTCTGGATGAAATGGAGGATGTGGTGACAGCCGAGTTCGCCAGTCCATTCTACTATAGTGATCAGGTCACCTTCTATCAGTATGGCGGACCCAAGGTAGTTACCAATGATGCCAAGGCCCTGGCCGATATTGTTTACCATGTCCATCACACTTTCCAGCGCCGCACAATGGTGCTCTTTACATCAGTGAGGATGCTGACCAGTGTTGCTGGTCTGATCAGGAATAGACCTGGTGGGCGTGACCTACCACTCTTTGCTCAGTCCCGGGGAGCCTCCAAGCCAGCAATAATAAACGGAATGTATCAACACAAGCAGGGGTTATTGTTTGGGACCAACAGTTTTTGGGAAGGAGTGGATCTGCCCGGAGATCTGTTAGAGATATTGATAGTTGTAAAGCTCCCTTTCGATGTTCCATCCGATCCTTTGATCAGATCCTACTCGGACCTTCTCGATCGGTCTGGTGAGAACAGTTTCATGGGTTTCTCTGTTCCCGAGTGTGCTATACGTTTTCGTCAGGGATTCGGGAGGCTGATCCGTACCACCACGGACTCCGGTATCTTCTTTAGCCTGGACGATCGACTTGTAACCAAGCGATATGGAGAGATCTTCTTACATGCTATTCCGGTCGAGCCAGTGATCTTCTCAGATATTAGTACTCTGCGTTAATCTTATCTTATTGATCTTCCGGCATTGAACCACATGTCCTGGGCTCCATAAATTGATCAATGGAGACCCTGCGCATAACACAGAGTTCGTTAAGTTACAGTGATTTTGCGCCCTTATTTAGTGGTCCCATCCTTGTTTCCATAGATAGAGAGTCCCGCTCCAGAATAAAGAGATCACACGAGCGCCTAAAGGATCTATTATCATCTGGACAGACCGTTTACGGTGTGAACACCGGTTTCGGGAAACTGAGTGAGATCACTATCGATCCGGAAGAACAATTCAAGCTACAGCTTAATCTGGTACGCAGTCATTCAGCGGGTGTTGGGGACCCGATGGGACCAGGGTTGGTACGTGCCACACTATTTCTAAAGTTATTGACCTATGTGAAGGGGTACAGCGGTGTGCGTCCGGAAGTGGTAAATAAGATCATAAAGCTTCTGGATAATGATCTATTACCTGTCATTCCGGAGAAGGGTTCGGCCGGAGCGAGTGGTGACCTGGCCCCGTTAGCTCATATGACACTGGCCATGATCGGTGAGGGAGAGATGATATATAAGGGGAGGAGACTATCTGCTCGAAATGCTTTGAAAAAAGCTAACATAGCTCCCCTTGTTCTGCACCCCAAGGAAGGGTTGAGCCTTGTCAATGGAACCCAGGTATCAACAGCTTTAGCTATTAGGTCAATGTTGGATAGTGATATATTATTAAGAACAGCGGATGCTATCGGAGCATTATCAGTGGAAGGTAGCCTGTCAAGTGGTGATGTGTTCAGAGCGTCCATTCACCAGCTGAAAGAGCATCAAGGCCAAAGGGTCACAGCAAAAAATGTATCTAACCTGCTCTCCGGGAGCGAGATCGTTGCCTCTCACAAGAAATGCGGTACGGTTCAGGATCCTTATAGTTTTCGGTGCATTCCCCATATCCATGGCTCATGCCGGGATAGTGTAGGACATGCTGGTGATGTTATCAATAATGAGATCAATAGTGTCAGTGATAATCCAGTGATCATGGATAATGGTGAGGTAGCCTATTCAGGACATTTTCATGCCGAACCCGTGGCCCAGGCACTGGATATCATCGCTATAGCGATGGCTGAACTGGGTGCTATATCGGAACGTCGCACCTATTTTTTCATGAAAGGAGTTGGTGACCGGATCCCTCCATTCTTAGCTACTAAACCTGGTGTTGAATCCGGATACATGATGGCCCAGGTCACTGCATCGACCCTGGCATCAGAGAATAAGACCCTTGCTCACCCGGCCAGTATTGATTCTCTGCCAACATCTGGCGGTCAGGAGGACCATGTAAGCATGGCCCCCTGGGCCGGATTAAAACTGTTACAGATCCAAGAGAATGTCCGCCAGATCCTTGCTATTGAACTATTAGTGGCCAGTGCCGCGTGTACACTTTTTCATGATGGGCTCAGACCAGGCAAGGGTACGGCTCCTATTTTAGAACATATACAGCGAATGGTACCTTTTCACAAAGGTGATCGGGTCTTGTCAGGGGAGATAAATACACTATCCGACCTGATAGGAACGGGTAAGGTCGTTTCCTTGGTCAAGGAAGTCATCGATCTGGAGTAATGTTTGAAGAATAGACCACCATTCGGAAATAGTTTTACATTTGATGATGTACTATTAGTGCCTCAGAGTTCTGAGGTCTTACCATCTCAAACTGATCTAACCACCAGGCTGACCCAGGATATTGAACTGAAAATACCGGTCTTGAGCGCGGCCATGGACACAGTGACGGAAAGTGAAATGGCCATTGCAATTGCTCGAGAGGGTGGTCTGGGGATCATACATAAAAACTATAATATCGAAGCTCAGAAAGCCATGGTGGACAGGGTCAAACGTTCTGAAAGCGGCATGATCCTAAGACCTATCACGGTGGACCCGGATAGTACTATTCACAATGCAAAAAGTATCATGTCTGAATACAAGATCAGCGGTCTTCCTGTAGTGGGTAAGGGGAAATTAGTGGGTATTATAACTAACCGTGATATTCGCTTTGAGAAAGATGGCGATCTACTTGTGTCATCCAGAATGACATCGAAGAATCTGGTGACCGTTCCGGAGAATACTACCCTGCAAGAGGCAGAAAGATTACTTCAAAAGCACCGTATTGAGAAGCTCCTCGTGGTGAATGATAGTGGCATTCTCACAGGACTGATAACTGTAAAGGATATCAAGAAAAAGGAACAGTTCCCCAATGCCTGTAAGGATGGGAACGGTCGACTAAGGGTTGGCGCAGCCGTAGGTGTGTCCGCAGATACTATTGAACGAGCTGCGGCACTGATCGATGCTGACGTGGATATTTTAGTTGTGGATACGGCACATGGACATTCCATGGGCGTCTTAAGGACCGTAGAGAGTTTGAAATCAAAGTTTCCTACAACCAGTGTTATTGCTGGTAATGTGGCCACTGCAGATGGAACAAAAGCATTGATCGATGCTGGTAGTGATAGTGTCAAGGTCGGCATTGGGGCGGGGGCAAGCTGCACGACAAGGGTCGTAGCGGGTGTGGGTGTACCGCAATTGACCGCCATCATGGATGCTGTGGACGCAGCCCGTAAAAAGAATATTCCAATTATCGCTGATGGTGGTCTACGCTATAGCGGAGATATAGCAAAAGCATTAGCAGCGGGAGCGGACTCTATTATGTTGGGAAGCATGCTCGCGGGTATGAATGAAAGCCCGGGCGAGTCAATTCTCTATGAGGGTCGACAATATAAATCATTCCGGGGTATGGGATCTATCGGTGCTATGCAGGAAGGTGGAGGAGACAGATATTTTCAAGAGGGTGCGAAGAGTACGAAGCTGGTGCCGGAAGGTATCGAGGGAATGGTCCCTTATAGGGGACCAGTACGTAATACACTGCACCAATTAATGGGAGGCCTGAGATCGTCAATGGGATACTGTGGTTGCAGAACGATCGGTGAGTTTGGAGAAAGAACAGAGTTCACACAGGTTACCGCTGCAGGTATTAGAGAGAACCACCCCCATGAGGTTCGTATTATAAAAGAAGCCCCGAATTATCGAGCTTCGGATGGGTGATCAGTAGAGTTCAATTTAGAGAATTAAGATGCTTAGTGATCTGCGCCTTGCGCCTGGAAGCAGTGTTCTTATGGATCAACTTTTTATTTGCTGCTTTATCGATCAAGCTTACAGCTTTTCCGTAAACTTTTTCCGCTTCATCCTTATTTGTTGTCTGTAGAACTTTGTTCACATGGGTGCGCAGTCGAGATAGATTAGAAATGTTCCGTGACCTACGTTTCTTATCCTGACGCTCGCGCTTGATCTGTTGTTTGTGCCTATCCATCAATTATTTTCCTTTGAATTATAGATACCAATATTACGGATCATAGTTTTTTGAAGTCAATTAATGGTTACTTTGATTCATAGAGGAGATCAAGCGTGATTCGAATGCAATTTGAAATCAATGAGAGCCGATGTATCTTTTATTGTGGATAAGGTCAATATTCTAAAATCAGTATCGATCTTCAGTGATCTATCCGATTCTGATCTAAGTTCCATTCTTGATAAAATGGTTCAACACACCTTTAAAAAAAGTCAGATCATTTTGATGGAGGACAGGATCGGTGAGCATTGTTTTTTTCTAACCCATGGTAGGGTCAAGATCACCAGACTAAGCAGTGACGGGCGTGAAGTGATATTAGCTTTACTTGGAAAGGGCGAATTTTTTGGCGAAATGTCACTTCTGGATGGCGAAGCGAGGTCCGCGAATGTGGTTGCGTTGGAAAGAACAGAAGCTTTGACCTTGAATGTAGCAGATTTTATGAACACGCTTGAGATATATCCCAAAGTAGCCATTAACTTGTTATGTGAATTAGCAGTTCGGCTTCGGAAAAGTGATGAGCAGATAGCTAATCTATCCTTGAGCGATGCTGAACGAAGGATCGCGGTCTCACTTATACGGTTGGCTGAGGAACAAGGGACCATCCACCATGGGCATGTTACTATTGATCCATTACCCTATCAACAGGATATTGCAAATATGGCCGGAACATCTCGGGAAACTGTGTCCCGGATATATGGGTTACTTACAGAAGATGGATACATCCATAGGGATGGTCGGAAACTGGTCATTCCTGATTATGACCGTTTCCTGATCGATTTCACCTGATCCAGACTAATAACATGGCCGAATCTCTTATCACCGGCATATTAGATAATGATCATAATGCTATTTCCAGAGCGATCTCCTCTCTAAAACAAGGCGAGACGATAAACCGTGACTTTTATAACGAGATCTATGATCACGCGAACCAGGCTTTTCGTATAGGTATCACTGGTCCCCCAGGATGTGGTAAGAGCACGATAGTCAGTGCATTGATCGATCGTTATTTATTGAACAAAAGGTCTGTTGGGGTTGTAGCGGTTGACCCAACCAGTCCGTTCACAGGTGGTGCAATATTGGGTGATCGGGTCCGTATGAATAGATACGCTGGGAATGATTCAGTTTTTATTCGGAGTATAGGTAGCCACGGTGCACTAGGCGGTCTATCCCGAATGGCTCAGGAGACCGGTGACATTTTAGCAGCTAGTGGAAAAGATATCGTAATATTCGAAACGGTCGGCGTGGGCCAGGCAGAGCATGATATAGTGAAGGTAGCAGACCTGGTCATTGTTGTTCTCGTGCCTGAGTCGGGTGACCAAATTCAACTGATGAAGGCTGGATTGATCGAGATCGCTGATCTGTTCGCTGTTAATAAATCGGATAGAGAAGGTGCTGGGCGCCTGGCACACCTATTGAAGAATACTTTACATTCGTTTTCGATTAAGAGAAAGCTGGAACCACCAGTGTATACAACGATCGCAACCAAGGAAGATGGCATACCTGAAATGTATGATGGTATTACAGCCTTGATAGATACGATGGTATCTGATGGCACTCTGAAGAAGCGGCGTCTTGAACGTTATCGTGAGCGGGTAAGTGATCTGATCAGGCACCAACTGGAAAGTGAATTTTGGACGATCGATCGAAAAGAAGTTCTTAATATGTCTACAGCGACCATCGAGTCGCTTGATGTGTCGCCTACAGATATGGCAAACAGATTGGTTCAGGGGCAAATTGATGGATAGCGATAAAGATCAGTCAGAAATGGGTTTTTTAGACCACCTTGAAGAACTTCGTTGGCGCATAATAAAGATCATAATTGCTATTCTTGCTGGTGGTCTGATCGTGTTTGGGTTTATCGATCTCATTCTTGAGATAATGCTATATCCTATATCGCGGGCCTCCAGTGTCAACCCGATTCGCTTGCAGGTTCTTTCTGTACAAGGAATGTTTCTGATCAAATGGACCATTGCGGTAATTGGTGGTATTATTATAGCTATTCCAGTAATTACCTACCAATGCTGGAAGTTCATAACACCTGGGCTCTATGTCAATGAGAAACGATTCGCATTACCATTTACGTTTTTCTCATTCATATCTTTTAGTATAGGAATATTGTTCGGCTATTTTGTATTGATCCCCTATTCATTGAATTTCTTTAGCGGGCTGACATCTGGAGGGATCGAGAACAACTTTTCCATTAACTATTATTTTAGTTTTATCGTTTGGATCTTATTGGGAACAGGTTTGATATTCCAACTTCCTGTCATTACACTCTTACTATCTATTATTGGTCTGTTGACCCCATCATTCATGCGACATTATCGCAGACATTCGATCATTGTCATATTGGTCCTGGCATCATTGATCACTCCACCCGATCCAGTGAGTATGGTGATCATGGCCATACCATTAGTACTTCTATATGAGGCAAGTATTGGTATCTCTTGGATAATTAATAGGCGGACCGCTTGAACAAAATGGTTATAAAAAGGTAATTTTGGTTTCTTATGCATAAAGACTTGATCACACTTAAACAGATCACTGCTCCGATCATTGATGATATTAAGGTTTTCAGAATGGAATTTGAAAATGCTCTCAGATCGGAGGTCAGATTAATAAATATGATCTCCAAATATATGATTCGTAACCGAGGTAAGAGTATCCGGCCAATTCTTACTATACTCTCTGCCCGGTTGTGTGGTCAGCCTACCGTCAATAGTTATCGGGCTGCCGCTATGATGGAATTACTGCATATTGCTACCCTGATACATGATGATGTGGTGGACGAAGCGAATTTACGCCGTGGAAAACCATCTATTAATCGAGTTTGGAAAAATAGAGTTGCTGTATTAATGGGTGATTTTATTATAAGTAAAGCACTGATCAATATGATAGGCCTAAAAGATTTTGAGGCCCTTGAAACGATATCAGACACGACTGAAAAATTATGCGCAGGTGAGATCCTTCAGATGGAGAAGAACTTGACCCGAAGGATGAATAAAAAGATATACTTTGAAATGATCAACCAAAAAACAGCATCCCTCATAGCTACCAGCTGTGAACTTGGCGCTATTACCACATCAAAGACCAAAAAGGACAGGGTGGCCACACACAAATTCGGAGAGAATCTTGGTATGGCTTTCCAGATAAAAGATGATCTGTTCGACCTACTCGGAACTGAGCATGATACTGGTAAAGATTCTGGAGGAGATGTGAAAAAGAATATGATGACATTGCCTATCATTTATTCCTATGATAATATGGAAATGAGGGAACGTCGTCGATTGAAAACTCTCTTGGGCACTAAAAGAAAAACTGCGAAGATCATGAAAGAACTAAAGGGAATGATAGAAGTGTCAGGTGGATTTGAGTATGCCCGTCGGAGATTGGATGAATTTTCGAATAATGCACTTGAAGCCATTTCAAACTACCCTGAGTCTCCTATAAAAGGATCACTCTCTGATATGGTCGCTTTTAATATTGCCAGGGTAAGATAAGATGCCACGACATCGGAAGATCTTGATCATCCGATTCAGTTCTATCGGGGACATTGTAATAGCTACGGCACCGCTACAGACAATACGCAATGCTTTTCCCAATGCCGAGATCCATTTTTTAACTCTTGATCGTTTTGTCCCACTATTGGAATGTCATCCGGATATTGACAGGATCATTTCTTTTGATCCCACCACTGGTTTATTAGGGCTAATGCATTTTAAGGAATATATAAGATCGATCGGGTATGACCATGTTTACGACCTTCATAATTCACTGCGTTCCCGCATGATCTGCCACAGGCTCACTGTTCCAATATCTTGTGTTAAAAAACCCAGAATGTCGAGGTTTCTATTATTTCAATTTCATTGGAACACATTTAATAAAGATTTTTCTGCTTCAACCATGTATCATGAATGTTTTAAAGATAGTTTATTACTTGATAGCCCCTTGCCATCACCAAGATTAAAAGTAGATCGATCTGAGAAAATCACAGCACAAAAAATGTTATTATCCCATGGAATAGATGATCCGTTCATTGTTTTGATCCCGGGTGCTGCATGGGGTCAAAAACAATGGTTTGCTGATCGATACGCTGCAGTAGTTGCAAAACTCTATCAATATACAGATAAAAGGGTAATAATGTTGGGCAGTGAAAATGACAGTATTTGTGATGAGATATTCAATTTGAATCGAGATCTGATCGATCTTTCAGGGAAAACATCACTGAGGGATGCCCTCAGCATAATATCCTTGGCAGATTATGCGTTCGGAAGTGATACAGGTTTACTACATGCTGCAGAAGCTTTGGGTGTTCCGGTTTCAATGATCTTGGGTCCAACATCAAAGGAAACCGGCGCAGGAGTGAGCCTGGCAAGCTCAAAAAATATAGCATCTGATGTATGGTGTCGACCCTGCTCCCAAAATGGAAAGCGTCCATGCTATCGGAGCAGGCAATTCTGTATGGATCAGATATCCATTGAAAATGTTACTGGTTCCATTACAGAAAGATTGCTTGCATGAAATGGTTCTGGATACTTTTATATAATCTTATTTTTTATCCAGTTTTATTTGTTTTTGCATTATTTGGCTCTCTGTTTGATAAAAAGATCAGAAAGGGAATGATTGGAAGAATATCTACTGTTGGGGTAATAAAGAAATACTTTAAAAATAGAAGTATAAATAAAATAATATATTGGTTTCACTCATCATCATATGGTGAATATTTACAGATAGAACCTGTAATTAGAGGTGTTAAAGAAATTGAGCCTGAGACCATAATACTACTGAGTTTCTCCTCACCTTCCGGATATGATCAAGTAGAGGCGGAAAATATCGATTGTAAGATCTATCTACCCTTTGATTTTCCTTGGACGATATACCGTGTATTTCAAATTGTAAATCCGCGAAAAATGATTTTTGCATCCTATGATATCTGGCCAAATTGGATCTGGATAGGTGCAAGGAATAAAATTCATACAAATGTCATTGCTGCCCGTATAAAAGACCACTCCAATAAAACGAAGCCTGTCTTCAGGAATATTTACCGGTCGATCTATGGATCAATGGCAAGTATATATACGGTAACAGAAAAGGATCATATACGAATCAGGTCATTGGTTGGTTCTGGCGCAAGCACTATTATACGTGTATTGGGAGATCCGCGATATGATCAGGTAAAAACTCATGCTGATGATTATACCAGGGAAAGGGTCGAATCGTTGCTGGACAGAGAAAAGAGGTTGGTTACAGGCAGTATGCACTCAGAAGACGAGCAGATCATTTTAAATCCTTTGATCTCTTATATGTTGGAAAATAATGATCTTAAAGTTCTATGGGTACCCCATGAACCATCGGTATCGCAAATCAAACGGTTAATTAAATTGTTTCAACGGTCTGGATTATCTGTAGGGGTTATTGGGTCAAAAAATAATTTGACAATTTCTGATGAACAGCTTGTCATTGTAAGCGTGGTCGGTATTTTGTCTAAGCTGTATTGGCAGGCACAGGTTGCATACGTTGGTGGTGGATTTTCTACAGGGATCCATAATGTAATGGAACCGGCTATTGCTCGATTGCCCGTTATTTTTGGTCCAAAATATCACCATGCGCATGAAGCTGAAGAGTTGTTAGAGAGTGGCGGTGGATTTTGTGTTAAGACCGGTGAAGAATTTATCGGATATCTCTCAAGAATTTTATCCAGTAGGGACCGCTTGACGGAAGCCAGTTATTCTGCTACAAATGTTATCCATCAAAATATAGGTTCTTCCACAAGAATTGTCAGAGGTCTTATTCGTGATTGAACCGGTATCATTTCAAATTGAATTTGGAAAATTTAACACAGATGTAAAGAAAATTTCTTTTCCACCAGGTATACATGTCATTTATGGAGAAAGTGGTACCGGAAAAAGTAGTTTTATAAAAAAATTGGCAGGAATGGAAATTGATACTAAAGAGAATTTTAAGATCTCAAAGCTTTCTTTCCCTGAAAAGTTTCAGATCGTTTTTCAAGATCCAGACAATCAGATCGTTAGCAGAACTGTACAAGGAGAGTTGGCGTTTGCTCTTGAGTGCCATGGTACTGATCCTGATAAGATCGGGGATTGGATCCATGTCAATAAACAAAGCCTTCCACCAGCGGTCAGTTTAGATCAAAACACCGCTTCCCTATCTGGGGGAGAAAAAGAGATACTAAACTTGATAACTGCCTTCCAATTAGGTCCACCATTAGTGATGATCGATGATGGGCTATCATTTCTATCTATCAAAAATAAGGAAAAAATGATCAGCCTGATCAGAACAAGGATATCAGAGTTTCAAACTGTAGTGGTATGGCTATCTTCAGAACGCAACGATCTGACCATAGCAGATTCCGCTTGGGAGCTATCACTAAATAATTTTATGAATATTGATGCACCGCGTGGTTCAAGATATCATCCGATCAGGATTAAAAAAGGAAATATGAATATTGCCATTAAGAATTTAAAATTTGCATTTGAAGACAAAGATCCTGTTTATGATGGTTTAAACCTGGAGTTAACATCCTGCAGAGCACTTGGGCTTGCCGGCGATAATGGTTGTGGTAAGACGACATTAGCCAGTCTGTTATTTGATTATCTACAACCGCTACATGGAACGATCGATATCAAAATTCAAAACAGGTCCATAGACATTATTGGGTATATGGACCAGTTTCCTGAAAATATGTTAGGATTGAATACACCGGCACAATTTTTATCCCAGTTAATAGACTCACGACTGTTCAATATCCGAAAAACAAGCACATTCTTAAATCGTCTCATTCGTTTCCAAATTAGTTGGAATGCTATAGCAGATCTGCCTGGAGACAAACTCTCTTGGCCTACACTGCGAATATTTTTGATCGTTCTATTAGCTCATTGTGAATATGATATATTGATACTGGATGAACCAACATTTGGTCTTGGCTGGGGACAACGGAAAAGATTACGAAAATTCTTAGGGGAATATTTGACACAGAATCATTTAATTGTAGTTTCACATGATCGGGACTTTCTTTTTTCGATGTGTGACCAAATAATTGATATAGATTCATCTAAAGTAATTCAGAATTCATTGGTGAAATTTGAATAAGCCGGTTTCCAAAAAGAAAAAGATCATTGATGATCCACAAAGGGTATTGACCCTGGCAAATTTGATCAGCATGTTAAGAGCGTCGTCAGCTATCCCGATCATTTATACTCTCAATTACCCAGAATGGCACTGGCTTACTGCAATTATTATTCTTGTTGCAGCACTGTCAGACTCTTTGGACGGTTACTTTGCGCGACGGGCCAAAGAAGTGACACATTTGGGGATGTGGCTCGATCCAATTGCAGATTTTGTCGTGATCACTGCTATAGTCCTTTATCTGGTGATCTTGAAAATGTTTCCACTTTGGTTTTTTTTATTTTATATCATACGTCATATAATGGTGGCGGCTCCAGCAATTTATTTTGTAAACCATGGCATGTATATCCTGTCTGCTAACTGGTGGGGGAAATGGGCTACCGGGATCACTGCATTAACTGTTTTCCTTCATATTTTCCAGTTTGATGCTGTATGGTGGCTTAAGCCTGCATCCTTATATTCTGCAACAGTTCTGGCGATAGTTAGCTGGGTGATCTATTATCGTGACTATTACTATGTAATAATAAATTATCGTGCTAAGCAAACTGTTTGAAGCATTAGGCCATACGCGCTCATCTCTTGCGAGTGCAATCAATATAATAAAGGGGAGATCGGTGTCAGCGGAATCGATGGAATCGCTTGAAGCACAATTACTGGCTGCCGATATAGGTATAGATACCGTTGATGAGATCTTAGATGTCATCAAGCAATATTCTAAGAATGATATTGAGTCAAAGATCCGGGAATATATGATATCCATAATGCCTGAATGCAATTATCCAAAAAAGGTTCAAAAACCAACAGTTATAATGATGGTTGGAGTGAACGGTACGGGTAAGACCACTACTACTGCAAAATTAGCTTCTTATTACAAGCAACTTGACCAGAATGTTATGATAGTGGCAGCAGATACCTATCGTGCAGCAGGGGTTGAGCAGTTGAGAGTATGGTCTGAACGAGTAGGAACCAGGCTTATCTGTAATGAGAGCACAATGGAACCCTCTGCAGTACTTTTTGATGGATTACATGCAGCAAGGTCATCAGATACAGACGTTATTATCGTGGACACGGCTGGTAGACTGCATACATATAACAATCTAATGCTAGAGTTGGAGAAAATGGAACGAGTTGTTAGAAACCATTTTCCTGACTTTTTTGTCTCTAACCTGATTACTATGGATGCATCCTTGGGGCAGAATTCTCTGTTGCAGGCCAAGCAATTTGGCACTTTTATTAGTCTGGATGGTGCTATACTAACAAAACTGGATGGAACGGCAAAAGGTGGGATAATCTTTCCATTGTATAAAGAGCTTAAGATTCCGGTACTATTTATTGGTGTTGGAGAAGACATAATTGATCTGGAGCCATTCGATCCGAATGAATATCTGGACGGTTTGTTGGGCAGCCATGATAAAAGCCAAGCATAAAGAAAAATGATTGACCTAATATCAATTTGAAATGAAACAAAAGATATTAAACCTGATCAGCCTGGGATGTGCTAAGAACCTTGTCGACTCTGAGATATTGCTGGGTGGTCTAAAACGGTCAGATATCAGGATTACCGATGATCCGGAGAGTGCTGACACTATTCTTGTGAACACTTGTGGTTTCTTGGATATTGCTCGTGAAGAATCGATCGACACTATAATTCAGGCTGCAGAACTAAAAAAGAAGGGGAGACTAAAAGAGTTAGTGGTCATGGGGTGTCTCTCAGAACGTTATCCGAATGAGCTGGTGAAAGAGATTCCTGAGATCGACCGTATCTTTGGCAGTAATGATCATATGAAGATCGTATCTTTTTTAACGGGTAAAGATTATTCCAAGGATGACCCCCTCTTTTTTCGATCTCTGATGACCCCTGACCATTATGCTTACTTAAAGATTGCTGAAGGATGCGACAACGGGTGCTCTTTTTGCAGTATTCCCCTGATGCGGGGTCAGCAAAAAAGCAGGAATATCCCTGATATCATAGAGGAAGCACGGCGCCTTGCGAGCAGCGGGGTCAAAGAACTATTGGTCATAGCCCAGGATACCACATCCTATGGTTGGGATTTAGATGGAAAGGTTTACCTAAGCGATCTCTTAAGGGAACTTAACACGATCGATAGTATTGAATGGATCCGTGTTCACTATGCCCATCCGGCCCACCTTTCCCAGCGTATCATTGAAGCTATGTCAAATTCTGATAAGGTATGTAATTATTTAGATATGCCCATCCAACACGCATCTGACCCAATACTGCGGTCTATGAACCGTGGACTTAATCGAGATGGTATTCGAGACAGGATAGATCGGTTACGCTCCGCAAACCCAGGTATACGTTTGCGAACCACTCTCATCGTTGGTTACCCAGGGGAGACGGAAAAGGATTTTGAACAGCTTCAAAGTTTTGTAGAGGAGACTCGGTTTGACCGGCTTGGAATCTTTACCTATTCTGAAGAAGAAGGAACAACTGGTGCGCTTTTAGATGATGACATACCACGTAATGTAAAGGATGATCGGAAGAATACACTTTTGGAGATTCAGCATGACATCAGCCTTGAGAAGAATGAAGCCTTCATTGGCCAGACCCTAAAGATTCTGATTGATAAGAGTGGGGAAGACGTATGCGTTGGGCGAACGGAGTATGATTCGCCTGAGATCGACAATATTGTGCATATCCAGAATAGTGCAGAACCGGGGACATTTGTAAAAGTGGATATCAAGCGTGCTAATGAGTATGAGCTCATTGGAGATCTTGCATGATGTTCATGATCTTATCTTTCGAATAAACGTATGCTGAGCTCAAAGGAAAGATCCCGGCTCAAGAAAATTTCTGAACTACTCTACACCGCCAGCAGCCGACTCAGGATCCTTCGGACCATCAGCTGGTCGGGGAGAGTTAGGTATATGTTCTTCAGGAACAAGGGAGAGAAAATTCCCGAAGTGGAGTATGTTCCGTATGATCCTACCGCAGTGACCGAGGATTTGAGCCAGGCCCGACGTTTGTTGCAGGACTCTGCCTATGATGAATGGCTCCTCAAGAAAGCAAAAGAGATCGAACTTAGCGCGAACCTATTAGCAAATTGCGGGACCAGAGAATTCTTTAATATCTCATCACAGATCTACGGGCTACCCAATAGCAAGCTTCATGATGGATCCACAACGCCACTGGATCTGGCACGTAAGTTTGAGGCTATTATCGATTCGTTCCAGAAAGATCCGGTAAAGAATGTTCAAATAGAACGTATCTCTGCGGATGAAATGTGCGCTCGCATAGCTCGATCCGCAAAGAACACTTTTGGGAATCTTGCTCCCGAAGTAATCGTGGTGGATGAACTATCAGCTAAGGCAACCGCGACATCCCGTAAGATAAAGATACGGAAAAAAGGACGTTTCTATGGTAAGGATGTCCAACAGCTTATTAATCATGAAGCATTGGTGCATGTAGCGACCACTATCAATGGCAGGGCCCAGGAAAGTATGAGAATATTAGGTGCTAACTATGGTGCCGTAACCAAGACCCAGGAAGGTCTTGCCGTGTTCTCGGAGTTCATTACCGGGTCCATAGATATAGAACGTATGCGACGCTTAGTGGACCGTGTTCTGGCGATCAGGATGGCCATTGATGGAGCTGATTTCATTGAAGTGTATCGATTTTTCATGGCAAGAGCGGATTCAAAGAATCAGGCCTTTGAAAATGCCAGGCGTGTCTTCCGGGGCGGTGTATTGACCGGTGGTGCGCCTTTTACAAAAGACATTGTATACCTTGATGGACTGATACGCGTACATAACTTTTTTCGTTCAGCGGTATCGCGGAGCAGGGAAGATGTTCTCCGGCTTGTTTTTGCTGGAAAGATGGAACTGGATGATATCCCCATTATTGCTAAGATGGCAAAGGACGGTCTTGTGAAGACACCTGAATTCATACCTCCCTGGGCAAGTGATCTTAATTTCCTGATATGTTATTTTGCATTCTCGGTCTTCATTGATGACATAGATTATAAGAAGGTTGGAGAATACTATGACGAATTGCTGGATAAGTATCTTTAGATTAAATTTCAGGATTATGGATATATCCATGAGTCTGGTCATGAAAAAGTGAACTGACCTGATTCAAAATTTGATACATTGGTCAAAAAACAGTCTTTTACAAAGAAAAAATTATTTTATGGAACAAGTTGGTCTGATAATACCAATAGTATATGCTATTACAAAAAAAGATGATACGACTATGCATGAACCAATTGGATTTTTCCAGATTTGGGATGATTATCGATATAGAAGGTTTTTATGATTATTAGAGCAGTTTTTCAATCATAGCGATCATTTCCTTGAACTCTTTTTCTTCGAAAAGTCGAGTGAGAAAAGCAATCTTACCATCCTTGTCAATTACAATGTTCCGGGTCACACCCGATTCCTTTAGTGCGAACTTAGCAAAGTGATTTGCGCCAAGGTCTAATGCTATTGGATATGTCACCCCCATTTCTTTTTTGAATTTTTTTACCACATCCAAGGGCTCATCTCTGTCGATGCCAATAAGGATTAGGCTATCGTCTTTAAATCGCTGCCAAACGTCCTTTTCCAGATGGGGCATTTCAAGTCGGCACACGGAGCACCAGCTAGCGGTGAACTGCAGAACGACTACTTTTTCACGAAGATCTGTTAACTTAATTTGTTCACCCGTTGTGTACTCCAGAACGATCTCTGGTGCAGGGTCTCCCACACGTACAATATAGCCGCGGTCATCTGATTCCTGGGAAAACAGGAAACAAAACAATAAAAGTAGGAAACCAAAGGTTCTCATCCTTCTTTTTTCAAGTTTCATATCTTAAATCCGTTTTTTCTCATCCAATCGTCATTAAGAAATTTTGACATATAATTACGAACTCCATCGGGAAGCAGAACCAAGCATTTTTCTCCTTTATTTAGGTTTTTAGCTGTTTGCAATGCTGCAACCATCGCAGATCCACTGGAACCCCCACAGAGCAAACCTTCTTCCCTTATTAATCGCCGTGCCATAAGGAAGGATTCTTCATCATTGGTCTTGATATATTCATCAACAAGATCATTGTCAAGAACATCGGGAATAAAATCGTAACCGATCCCTTCGACCAGGTAAGGTTCCACTTCTGTACCACCTCCGAGAATCGATCCGATTGGATCGGATCCAATGATGATAACACCTGGGATCTCTTCTTTTAACCTTTTTGCAACACCAGTAATGGTACCACCTGTTCCGGTACCTATTACGACCATATTGATCTCTTTGCCAAGGTCATCCAGTATCTCCTGTGCGGTCCCATCATAATGGGCATTTGGGTTAGATGGATTAGAGTACTGGTCAAGTACATGTGAGCCGGGTATCTCATCATTGAGTCTTTTTGACACTGAAATATGGCTTTCCGGATCATCCCACGCAGCATCTGTTGGTGTACGGACTATCTCAGCTCCTAAAGCTTCGATTGCGATTTGTTTTTCCTGGCTCATTTTCTCAGGCATTACAATAATACAGCGATATCCCTTAACAGCTGCTGCCAGAGCTAGACCCTGTCCTGTATTCCCGGAAGTAGGCTCGATAAGAGTGTCGCCCGGCTTGATTCGGCCGGATCTTTCTGCATCTTCGACCATGCGCCAGCCGATCCTATCCTTGACCGACCCTGCTGGATTGAAGAATTCACACTTGGCAAAGAGATCACACTCCAGCTCCTGCCCGATCCTGTGCAGTTTAACAATGGGAGTATTTCCTATTGTATCCAGTATTGTATTATATATCATTACACTATTAGTAATTAAAAAGTTGTCATATTAAGGCGAATACCCGAGATAAATTAACGGTCTAAAATTGTATCAAACATAAAAAACATACTTGGTAAATCGATCCAAAAAACTTGCAGGTCCATTTTTGGTCCAATTGCGAAATAGATTCCGCAAGATTGCTGGTAAAGATAATAGAATAGACCGTCAAGAGTTCCATGAAAGCATGGTTATTGGTAATGATGCGATCACAGATCGGGTATTTGACATTTTTGATAAGGATCATAATAATTATATTGATTCAGAAGAGTTTCTTTTAGGTTTCCAATCTCTGATCAATGGATCGGAAGAAGATCTAATACGGTTTGCTTTTGACATTCATGATCTTGATTCGAGTGGAGATATTGATCATGAAGAATTGAGAATATTGATAAAAGACAGCTTAAATAAGAATGACCTGGATTTTGACCCTTACCAGATTGATCTTCTGGTAGACGAGTTTTTCCGTAAAGCGGATACGGATAAGAGCGAAACGATCGATCTTAAAGAATTTATAGAAATAGCAAAAAAGTATCCTGAATTTTTCAGAGGAATGGCGGTCAATCCTGTTGCATGGTTAAATCAGGAAAGGTACGTAAATAAGCACCATGGATCAAAGAAGTCACAAATAGTAGAGACACATAGGCGATTATCTAAGGTCCAGGTTCATGATCTTGCAGCTTGGCAGTGGTTATTGGTACCTCGATTGATTTATTATTATAATATCCTGGTAAATAGGCGGAAAAATCGCAGTGAGATTCCAATTGATTCTGTTGAGATACTTCCAGGAAAAAATATATCTATAATAATCGAGCGTCCTGATTGGTTCCATTACCGGGCTGGTGATTATGTTTATTTGAACTGTCCTTGGATATCTACGGTCAAATGGTACCCTTTTAATATTATTAGCCATCCGGCACAAGATAGAATAACGCTGAATATAAAAACGAATGGATCCTGGTCATCTAAATTGTACAAGAGAACGATTCAGTGTCTATCAGATGAAAATATAATTGACATGACTGCTAGGCTGGATGGCCCCTATGGTTCATCCAGCGAGAATATAATTGGTTTGGAAAATATTATTCTTGTTGGTTCAGGTACCGGTGTATCAAAATTCGCATCCATTCTACAAGATATTGCAGTACGCCAAAAAAATGGTGACCCTGACATATTAATCAAAAGATTATATTTTATATGGCTCAGTGATAATGATCTTTATTTTGAATGGTTCTCGAAATTATTGAAAGAGATTGATCTTACAGATGAAATAGGTATCTTTGATTATCATATATTTTTTATTGAGAGGATTGCGACAGATCTTCCTAAGAGTATGCTCTACCTATCTACCGATGTCAAGAGTTCTACCACAGATATTGAATTGTTGCAAGGTCAGAGAATGAGAACAAGTGCAGGGTCTCCTGATTGGAACAATGAATTAAGTAAAATCCAAGATGGGTCTAAAGGAGCCAAATTTGATCTTTTCTATTGTGGCCCAGCATCATTAAGGAAAAGTTTGAGCCCCGTTTGTAAAAAATTGGGTATCTCCATTCATACCGATGATTTTTAATTCCATTTTGTTATAACTCATAAATATCATTGTTAATACAATCCTTCAATAATGCTTATTAGGACGGAGTAAAAGTGATAAATATCTATAAATATGGGGTGGTATAATGGAATCAAATAACACAAAGATATTGATCATATCAGCTACATCCAAAAACAATTTGGTCCTCGCCAACCAATTGAGTGGATTGATTGATGTTGGTAATAGTACCGAGATTCTGAATCTTGAAGATTTTAATCTACCATTATTCGTCCCGGGAATTGAATGTGATAGGGAAACAGTTAATGCATTGGTCGAAAGATTCCGAAGTGCACACGGATTTATATTTTGCGCCCCGGAATACAATGGAGGTGTGCCCCCGATCCTATCAAATACAATAGCCTGGATTACGACTTTTTCTAATGATTGGAGAGATGCATTCAATGGCAAGATAGCTATCATTGCTTCACATAGTGCAGGGCCGGCCTATCGTTTTCTCTCAACATTCAGAGATCAATTGGAATATCTTGGCACCATTGTAATGCCACGAACAATTATGGTAAAAGGTGACCAGACACTTAATGAAAGATCAGTTCATACAATTGTATCAGGTTTCACTAAGATTTTGAATAATCAAAAAGGGCTCGATTGAGCCCTTTTTGATTATATTTAATACGGAATAGGTCAGTTGATCTTGATTTCAAGGTCCTTTGGGAGCGATTCTTCAAGCTTTGGTAATTCAATACTCAGCACTCCATTCCTGAAGGATGCCTGGATACCATCTTCATTCACCGTTTCCGGAAGTTGGAAGGACCTGGAAAAGGAACCAATATGCCGCTCACGATAATAGAATTTTCCATCCTCATTCTCCTTTTCTTCTTTCCGCTCACCATGTAGGTTAAGAACTCTGTTGTTAATACTGATCTTCACATCCTTTTTAGTGAGTCCTGGAATATCAGCGGTGAGAACAAAAGATTCCTCATTCTCTTTCACATCGACCGCTGGGTTCCAGATAGAATCACGGTAAACTGGTAGATTCCAGTCATCATTAAATACGTTACGCACCATGCGATTCATTTCGTCAAAGATTGATAGAGGGTTAGGTGTCCATTTTACTAATGTCATGTTTTATTCCTTTATTGGTTGATTTATTGTTCATGTCAGCAATGGTCTTGCAATCATAATGCCAATTAAACATTTCTGCAAATATTCTAATATAATATGTTAATATGGCGTATAAATAGTTAAATATGCGATTAATTAATGTCAAATTGGCATTATTAATATATACAAGTGTTTATGCATACAATTGTAGACGTAGAATGGAGTTGGTAAATTCACTGGCTCAATTATTAACAAATAATGGGATATTAAAGGATTATGTCTGATATAGCGATTTTTGGTGGAAAACCCCTTAGAGCCGAACCATTTCCGGAATGGCCTAGATCCACGGAAATCATCCTGGATAAGATCTCATCCACTCTTCAGAATGACACTTGGGGCGTTGGTAGCAATGTCATAAATGAATTCAATTCGCGTTTTGCCGATTTGCAAAACGCGAAATATTCGATATCGGTCCACTCCGGTACATCAGCATTGTGGGTAGCTCTTAAAGCTGCGGGAGTGAAGGCAGGCGATGAAGTGATTATTCCAGCCTATACTTTTATCGCAACAGCAACCGCAGTGATTCTGGCAAATGCGGTCCCCGTTTTTGCAGATATTGATTTGAATTCAGGGAATATTGATCCTGTTAAAGTTGATCTCCTTATCACTAAAAAGACCAAAGCAATTATTCCTGTCCATATTGCTGGCAATCCTGCTGATATGAGAGGATTGACCAATATCTCAGAAGAACACGGAATACCTATCATTGAAGATGCAGCCCAGGCCCATGGTGCGGAGTATAATGGAACAAAAGTCGGTGCAATTGGCCTGGGCGGGATCTTCAGTTTTCAGACATCGAAAAATATGACCGCAGGTGAAGGCGGAGCTATCGTAACTAATGATTCCGAATTTTTTGATGCCTGTTTTTCGTATCATAACTGTGGTCGTGTAAGAAATGGAAAATGGTATGAACATCACAGGCTAGGTAGTAATCTTCGTATGAGTGCCTTGAATGCGGCAGTGCTGATACCTCAGCTTGATACATTGGCCACTGATATGATCATACGAGATCGTAACCGGGGGATGCTTGATACATCTTTATCTGAGATTCCTGGGATCAACCCCATGGTCTCCATGGATGGATCTCGTTCGGCAAATCATTTATACATGTGCAGGTATGATGCTTCGGAATTCAATGGCATTTCCAGGGAAACGTTTTTCAAGGTCATGCAGGCTGAAGGTATTTACACTTACAAGGGATATTCGCCTTTATATCAAGAACCTTTGTTCATTACCGATCCTGATGAGTATCCTTGGCTGAAGGATAGAGATTATCAGGCTCTGGAGTTGCCTAATACAGAACGATTCGCGAATCAGGAAGCGGTTTGGTTAAAACAGACCTATCTATTGGGTAATTATGATGATACAAAGGATATCATACGAACATTTGAGAAAGTGACATCGGCAATGCAGAAAGAACCACAAAGGTTTTTGGAACTGAAATTCAAATAAAAGCAAGAAAAGAGTAAAATATGAACCCGGATATAGATATTAAAGATCTCATGAGTGCTGTGGATGTGCCAGCAGATTGGGTTGGAATAAGGGAGGTCTATGAAGCTCATACACCGCGGATGATTCGTGATGGTGTACCAGTTGCTAATGGACGCTTTGCCAGCCATGGTCTTATGGTTGAGGTACTAACAGATGGGCAGTTCGGATATTATGGAACACCTGATCTGACCCCGGAAGGGGTATCCCGCGCATCTAAAAAGGCATTCGTACAGGCCAGGCATGCAGCCCAGCATGCTGTGTGCTCATTCACGTCACAGGCCAGGCCAAAGAATGTAGGAAGATATCAGTCACCATTTGCAAGGGAGAAAGATAGTATCAGCGCAGGGCAGCTTAATAAGATACTGCTGGATGCATACGCATACCTTAAAGTTTCGGATAAGATCATTAGTGCCAGAGCCCTCGCGCAAACCATAGAAACGATCTTTCGTTTTATCAGCTCCAATGGAAGCGATATAACACAAGATTTTCTGATGGTGGAGTTCGATCTTTCTGCCACTGCGGTTGAAGGTACAAACCAACAAACTCGCACTTTTGGTGGAATGCGGGGTAACTGCCTGCAGATCGGAATGGAGTACTTTGATCAGTTGGGGATCATGGCGCACGCGCAGAAGATCGGAGAACAAGCACTGGAACTCCTTTCAGCTGATGAGACTCCAACAGGTGAGATGGACCTGGTTATCGCTTCTGACCAGATGATGTTGCAAATTCATGAGAGCGTAGGGCACGCTCTTGAAGTAGACCGTATTCTTGGTGATGAGCGGAACTATGCTGGATGGAGTTTTGTAAAGCTGGAGGATTTTGGCAGTTTGCAATATGGTTCTAAACTCATGAATATAACTTTCGATCCCACTGTTTCGTCAGAGTTCGCATCCTATGGATATGATGATGGAGGATTAGAAGCTACTCGTGAGTATATCATTAAAGATGGTGTGCTTGTTAGAGGATTGGGAGGGATGGAGAGCCAGATCCGATCAGGGGTTCCTGGTGTCGCAAATTTCCGTGCGAGTTCTTGGAACAGGGCACCTATCGACCGGATGGCCAATCTGAACCTGGAACCCGGTGATTCTTCGTTCGATGAAATTATAGGTAGTGTTGAAAAAGGTATATACATGGAAAGTAATCGTTCATGGTCCATAGACGATTACCGGAATAAATTCCAGTTTGGCTGTGAATATGCTAAGCTGATCGAAGGTGGAAAATTGACAAAGACGGTTAAGAATCCAAACTACCGTGGAATCAGTAATCCTTTTTGGAATAGCCTGAAAATGGTAGGTAGGGAAGACACCTTTGGAATATATGGAACACCAAACTGCGGAAAGGGTGAGCCCAATCAGGTTATACGAGTGGGCCACGCCTCACCAGTTTGTCTTTTTAATAAGGTACAAGTATTTGGAGGAGCATAATTATGGAACAAATGTTCAGGTCACTGTGTGAAGCACTTTTTTCAGAACTCAATAAAGATGAGCTACTAACTCTGTCTTTTGGTGGTGAGAGTAGTCAGTTCATTCGTTTCAACAATGCTGGGGTGCGCCAGACCGGACTGGTAGACGACTCGACCATAGAATTAAAGTTCATTGCCAACGACCGAACCTGTACCGGGAGTTTTACGGTTTCCGGGAATAATGATACAGATATTGTTCGTGGTCAGGCCGAGATCTCTCGTATGCGTACTGAATCAAATGAGATCCCAAAGGATCCCTTTTTAGTTATGCCATCAAACACGGGATCCAGCCATGAAGTGCAAACCGCCGATGGTTTGGCCTTTGATAAAGCAGTAGATGCACTCCTTCCAGCAATGCAGGGTGTGGATTTTGTGGGTATCTGGGCAAATGGTCGAATGTTTCGAGGGAACGCAAACTCATTAGGTCAAAGACACTGGTTCGAGACCGAATCGTTCTGTTTGGATTATTCCTTGGTGACCCCAAACCATCAGATGGTAAAGGGGACGTTTGCAGGCACTGATTGGGACCAGGGTGACTACGAAAATTATTTAGCGAGCTCGAAATCCAAGCTGAAGCTATTGGAACGCAAACCAGTAAAGGTATCAACCGGGGAATACCGCACCTGGTTCGAGCCTGCAGCAGTCTCCGACTTTTTAGGGATGTTCTCCTGGAACGGTATAAGTGAAGCAAGCCTGCAACAGGGCTGCAGCGGATTTGGCAGAATGCGGCATGATGATACCAGGCTTTCTCCCAGTTTTTCCATAGCGGAGGATTTTTCTTCGGGTCTGGTTCCTAAGTTCAATTCGAATGGAGAGATATCTCCGGATGTATTGCCATTGATCCAGGATGGTGAGCTAAAGAATACATTGGTGAGTTCTCGAACTGCTGCGGAGTATGGTGCTAAGACAAATTATGCGGAAGGGGATGAGTATCTGCGTTCGCCAAGAATGGATCCGGGTCATCTTAGCCAGGATGATGTATTATCATCCTTGGATAAAGGGCTCTATCTATCGAATATCCATTATCTTAATTGGAG
>ERZ651768.551-NODE-551-length-28138-cov-7.440184_pt1 | contig 28138 bp, 16 predicted proteins | sample MGYA00514754_ERZ651768 | MGnify/ENA metagenome assembly ERZ651768
TGTGGATTTTGGAATGAGAGGCGACAAGGCGATCAATGTTCGCCTGGGCTGATTTATTTCAAGAGTGTTATTTTCTGGCTCAGGGCGGTGCCGCCCGATTCAATCTGCACCCAATAGGAACCTGATGCAAGGTTTCGCCCATCAATCCTGAACATATTCCTGCCGGGATTTTGTTTTCCAAGTCGATGTGTTTTCAATGTCCTTCCGCGGGGATCCAATAAACGAATTATTACATATTCCTTTTTAGGTAACGTATAAGACAGCGTGGTTGTTGGATTGAACGGGTTTGGATAAGCCGGGTGCAATGCGAAACAGTCTGGTGAAGTCTGAGGACCGGTTGACAGAGCCTGATCGATAAAAGGGATCGGTGCAAAATAATCACCAAAAACATTTTGGGCCGTTGATTCTGCCAACCCAAACCAGTGGGTAATAAGTGTTGAGTAGATCTGTCGGTAATCAAACTGCATTTGCAGGTTACCATTCCCATCCAACTGATCAAAATCCGGATCATTGCCAAATATGCCCGCATTCACCTGGGATCCGAAAATAAGGGTGGGAGCGCTGGTTCCGTGATCTGTCCCATTAGCGCCGTTTTCATTGACCCGCCGCCCAAATTCACTGGTGGTTACTACCAAGATACGATCCAGCAGCCCCAAAGCCTCCATTTCAGAAAGAAAAACAGCCAGACTACTCGATAGTTCATCCAATAGCTGGGTGTGCCGGGATTGTTGTTCTATATGAGTATCATAGCCGTGCTGGTAAAGACGGTAAAAAGGTGTAGCCAGACCGCCGGCAATTAATCGGGCCGTGAGAGCAAACTGCTGACCAATGTTCGTCTCTGGATATTGCAGTACCGTATTAGGCGCGTTTTGAACTGTCTGGTTAATGACCTCCGAATAACCAAAAGACATAAAATCCATTTCTCTCAAGAATTCCAGTTCATCTCCGCCATAAGTATCCGGGGTTTCATTATCCTGATCGGCAACATAATTACCAGTGATAACGGCATACATGGTATCTGGATCATACAGGTAAAGTACTGTATTGGATTCACTGGTCTTAAACTCCAGCAAATTGGCACTGTTGTATTGAATAGAAAGAGGATATTCCGGGCTGTTATCCGGGAAACCGGGATATTCCAGCTCCAAAAGCCTGCCCAGCCACCCGGTAGATAAATATTCATCTTCATTGGAACCAGTGTCCCAGACATCCGATGAGCGAAAATGAGACAAGTTGCCATTGGGATATCCAACCCCCTGGATAATGCTCATTTTCTGTTCTTCGTAAAAGGGCAGCAAAGGCGTCATAGCGGGATGCATGGCAGCTGTATCTGTAAGTTGTAGCGTCTCACCTGCGGTCATGGCCAAGGTGGGTCTTTGCTGATAATATTGCGTTTCCTGAAATGGCACAATGGTATTGAGGCCGTCATTCCCGCCATTGAGTTTTACCAGAACCACTATTCGATCTGAATCGATGGACGACCAGCGAAAACTGCGGCGTTTTGGAATGCCGAACAGCAAGTTTGGTATTTGGGCACCCACGGCGGTGATGGCCAGTGAAGATTTCAGGAAATCACGTCTTTTCATGATAACTGAAACTCCGGAATTCTCATCATGTACTGCAGCAGATCCTTCATGCGGTTCCACTGGGCATTCCAGGCTGGAAGATTGATATTCCAGTCGTAGGGTTCGGCGCCATCCAATAAGATGGACAGCATGCGTTCTTCCAGGCTTTCCGTAAGGGGCGTGCTAAAGAAAAGCAGAGCCAGTTTCTGTACCACTTGCTCACAGGCCAGTTCCGCTGCATCCGGGTTGTAAAGGGATTGAGCGATGGCACGTACATCGATATATGATCCATAATTACCAAATGGGCTCTCACCCGTAATCAGGGAACATAACGCAACCTTGCGCATTGGCAGTGTGTTGGAATTGATCCATGAACGGTATCCCAGCCAGCCGCTCACATCCGGCGGCTCAAACATGATCATCCCCAGATAATATTGCACCAGGCGGAAAAATTGATTGGGATAATTCTGGTTTTCCATTCCCAGACGCCTGATGGATCCCAGCACCAAAGTGTTTGGGTTTTGAATGTTTGCTGCCCTGAAAACAGGATCAAAAAAATGATCGCTGGTCAGTAAAAATTCCATAAGGGGCTTGATTTCATAGTTGTTCGACCGCAGTATATCTGCCATTTCATCTAGGAAAGGTTCATGGACATGATCGTAAACAAACCATTTGTAGATTTGCCTGCAGATCTGTACAGCGCATTCATCCTGATCCAGAATGATATTTATAATATCATCCCCTGTCCAGGAACCCGTCTGCCCCAGGAAAGTTTTCTCATCGAAATCATGCCAGTCAGTCCACCAATAGCCCCAGCCTTCCATTGCGTTAAAATCATAATTGGTTTGCACGCCATCCGTTACATAACCAGTAAAGGCCCGTGAAGCCGCCACAACATCTTCCTGGGAATAATTATCCACACCCAGCGTAAACAATTCCATCAGCTCCCGGGCAAAATTTTCATTGGGTGCCTGTTTTCTGCTACCGCTGATGTCCAGCCAGATCATCATGGCGGGACCAAAAGTAATCCGACGCAAAAGATCCTTAAAATTGCCCAAGCAATAGGTGCGGAATATATGATTCTGCTGATACATGGCCTGGGGATAAAAGACCTTGGAATAGGCTGAAGCAAAATAATTGTGCCAGAACAGGGTCATTATTTCCGTGATATTCATGGGATTAAACATCATCCGTTCGCACCACCAGATCCGAAAAGAATTCATGTGATTATAATAAGATGCAATAATATCATTGGCCTCCTGGGTTGTGAGAGAGTTCCAATCGGGGACAATTTCATAAACCCAGTCCCCTGGCGGCTCAGGCGGGTCCAGGTCTTCTAAAAGGGTTTGAACACTATTTCCCATGTCCAGGGTTAGACTGGTATTGATATCCTCATAGGTTGCTCCGGTCATGGTGCGATTGAGCAGATGGATAGCAGTGTCCATGTCCCAGGTAATATCCCGTGTTCGGGTATAGTTAACAGGATGAACCGGGAATTCCGGAGCAGAATCAGAGAGGGATGCCGCCGCCTTGGGCCAATAATCCTGGAACTGTTTTTTGTGAAGTCTGGCGATGCGCCTGTTGGGCCATTCAGGATGGAGCCCACCCGAGTTTAGATTTGATTGGCGGCCCGCTGTAAAAAACTGACGTCTCGATATAGTGGATTTTACCATTCTACTGAAATTAAACAGATATCATTATTTAATTCGACCTTGGGACTGCCGCGAAGTTAATAAAACTTTCAATTAGTGATTTTGCCTTCAAGGGAACCTTATGGCTACTCTGTAGAATTTGCAGTTCTGACTGGTATCCTGATTCATGAAGTAATTTATGAGCTTTCTCACTTGCGGAGGGATAGATCACCTGGTCTTTTTCTCCGTGAATGAGCAGCACCCGGCTATTTTTACTTTCCGGTGTTGTCTCCCGGACAAATCTTTTTTTATCATGGATGAACCCTGCTATGGCAATTACACCAGCCATTGAAAAAGGCTGGCGGATCATATATTCCAAAACCAGGGATGCCCCCTGTGAAAAGCCAAGCAGGAATAGGTCATTGGCTGCGAACCCGCTTTCAAACTGTTCTAGGACCAATTTGTCAAGCAAGCTAAATGATGCAGTGTGTTTCCAACCGCTAATCTTATCCCCATCATACCAGCTGAAGCCTCCCGGGGATGCGGGATAAGGCGCCTGGGGGAAAATCCACAGGGTATCAGAAAATCCAAATGCTCCGGCTACCGACTGCATGGAATCCGCATTTCCGGTCCAGCCATGCAGGGCTATGATGGCTCGACTGGGAGCTGAAGATGTCTGCTGGTATTGGACAGTCATTTATTGGAACTGGGTGCAGCAGCATTCATCCACAACGACTGCTTCCGTAAAATCCGTACCATCCATTTTAAAGCGAATGCAGGCCCCGATCTCAGTATTGACCGCAATCTCGGCCAGTTTGCCGACATCCTCCATCGTTACTTCCTTATACAGGTAACCCTCAAGGAGTCCGCCGCCGCAATCTGTGCAATCAGCATTGTTTTCAGCGCAGCTCCACAAACCTAAGACGATAAGAAAAAAAATAAATATAGAGTTATTTTTCATGGTCCCTACCTTCGATCAGGAACCAGGCTGCCTGCTGTGTTCGTAATCTGACATACGGACCTTGAAATCATTCATATCTGAAGCCTGGAGCAGAAGACTGGAGGCAATATTTTCCTGCAGAGAGATCGTTGGTGTATCTCCATAGTCATGACCAGGGTATATCCGAATATTTTTTGGCAGGGTCAAAATAATGTTATATATGGAATCATAAAGTTTTTCAATATTGCTGCGGGCGCTGATGACCCGGCCAGTCCTGCCCACGAAAAGAGTATCACCAGTGAACAGCACGGATTCAAGTTGGTAAGTAATGGAATCGTAATAATGCCCTGGAGTATGCAGGGCTGTAAAGGAGAGTTTACCCAGACGAAATGTCTGGTTGTGTGATACGGCGCGAAACGCCTTGCCCCCCTGCTGTGGTACTGTCTCCGGATGACCTAAAATAACCATATTGGGGTATTGTTCCAGGTATTCATCCAGGAACGCAATATGATCACCATGGGTATGGGTTACCAGCAGGGCTGCGGGTTCAGAGCGGATATAAGGTTCTGTAGAACTTTGTTCCACCGCGGCATCTACGCAAACCTGCATCCCGGTACGCATACAGGTGATGATATAAGTGAAGTTTCTGTCATATCCACCCAAAATCGTACGGATAGAAAAATCTGTATCAGGTTTCATTACCATTTACCAAAATATTCTGTAATATTCGCCTGTAGAACATAATGTAATTGATGCATTAATCAATCGATCATATGGTCATTATATATGGATATTGAGAAAAAACAACTGGGCTGGTATCTGATCTTTGGCGGGCTGGCCATTATTGCCATCACCTTTGTAACCAAGATACTGGCTTTCCTCAGCCAGCATCCGATCCTGTTCCTTGCTTTCATTGCCATTGGAGCGGGTATTTATATCTTGATGTACGATTCAAAATAAATCCAGTTCTTTTTATCGCTCTATTTAAAACCTGATTATTTAACTATCATTTCAAAGGACAACTCATTTATGAAATATGCACTTTTTTTCTGCACATTTTTGTTTGTGATCAGCTGCAGCCAAAAACAGGAATTGCCATCCGTTCAGTCTCTAAATACGAAAGCGGATACCATCAGTTATTCCCTGGGAGCGGATATCGGCGAAAACCTGAAACGCCAGCAGATTGATATTGATTACAATGTTCTGATCACGGGACTTGTGGATGCTTATGAAACAAATGAGGTCAAACTGGATCAAAAAGCGCGAAGAAAAGCCATGACGGATTTGCAGCAATTAATCCGGAATAAAACAACGGAAACCACCCGAAATAATCTGGAAGAAGCAGATGCATTCCTGGCAAAAAATAAAGTAGAAAATGCCGATGTAAAAGAAACTCCTACTGGTCTGCAATATCGTGTACTTCGCCAGGGCGAAGGAAAATCACCGACAGCCAAAGATAAGGTGAAGGTTCATTATGCAGGACGGTTATTGAATGGACAGGAATTTGATTCTTCTATTACCAGGGGAAAACCGGCGGAATTTACTCTGGACAAAGTGATCAAAGGCTGGACAGAAGGTCTGCAACTGATGAAGGAGGGGGATAAATTTGAATTTTTCATTCATCCCCGGCTTGGTTATGGCGGTCGCAGCACACCAAAAATACCGGGAAACAGCTGCCTGATCTTTGAAGTGGAACTCATTGAAGTATTGGAAAGTTAAGTGTGGCAGCAAATGTCCCTAAAATTGCAAAATTTAAAAAAAGGTAATAGTTCGAGTTTTTGTTTTTATCTGTGAAAAAATTATTTAAGATACGTACCCCCTGCTGACTCATATTATAAAGAATTGTGGGTGAATTCGACGGGACGGGTGTCAATGTGGGACTCCGCATCCCCCTTACCTCGGATTACCACCTGAACCAAGGGTTCACTCACATTTTTAAGCCCCGCTGCTGCGGGGTTTTTTATAACTGATTTGTTTTCTCCAGGTCATATGTCTACAATTGCTCTAAAATATTGTATCATGCCCCAGGCCAATGTTTGATAGGCATCATCATGGGGATTTTTCCACAGGGCGCGTCAATAAAAATTGCAGCCTCTATGAATCGAATGAGGACGGTACAGTTGCTGCAGAAAGAGTAGTTATTGATCCAAGTTATAACTGATTGGTTTGTGATAAATAAAAATCTCTTATTTCTAGACACAACGATGGCAATTGTATCCAATTATTATTGCGGACGGAATTTCTGAACTCTTTTCCCTGTTTCAACTTCAGTGGTATACAGGTTGCCTTTAGAATCCATGGCCACATTGTGAATCCAGCCAAATTGACCGGCGTATCGTCCAGGCCGACCTAGCGAATCACTGACATCCAAATTGTGCCGGTTAAGAATCCATACCCTGTTATTCATGCCATCGGCTACATAAAGCATACTTTGTTGTGGGTCTCGGGATAATTCAATATCCCAGACAGATCCCATATCCAGCGTTTTTGGCGCTATAAATGCTTCTTTTATAAAAGTCCCATCTTTTTGAAAAACTTGGATGCGGTTATTCACACGATCAGCAATATAAACATGTCCATCATTTGATAGACGTATTGCATGGACTGGACTGCGGAAGGAACTGTCCGGTGGCGCCAAAGATGAATAATCAGGCAAAGGTCTATCATGAGGAACAGAACCATAAGCCCCCCAATGACGTTTGTATTCACCGGTGGTAGCATCAACGACAATAATACGGCGATTGCGATAACCATCAGAAATATAGGCCTCATTATTTTCGGCATCCACAGCTATATCTGTCGGCTTTCCCAGATGTTGTGTATCATTGCTGCCGCCATAAACACCGTATTCCCCAACTTGCAATAATAACTCTCCTTTGTTACTCAGCTTAAGCACCACGTCATCCGTATTTCCGGCACCTGCAATCCAGATATTGTCTTCATGGTCGATAAATAGTCCGTGCTCGGTCTGGGGCCACTGACCGGAGAAGTTTTTTCCGCCAAACCAGGTCAGCAGGTTTCCCTGCTGATCGAAAGCAAGTACCGATGGAGCAGGTAAGCAGCAGTCGTCCAATGGTGGATCTTGGGCCAGGCCGGCTTCCTGCGGTGTCAGAGAATTGGGCCGCTGTACAATCCAGATGTTGTCCTTGGAATCGACATCAACCCCAGCCACCTGACCCATTATCCAGTTGTTCGGCAACTGTTTGGGCCAATCTGGAACAACGTCAAATTTTGTGGGAGCCAGAACTGCTATTGAATCCACAGAAGCACAGGTAAAAATAAACAGACATAAAAGCGCGCCAAAGATTCTGTTTACAAAATGTTTATTGATTTTCATCATCGTGAGCCTCGATTAGTTGCAATGGTTCTTACAATGGTTATGTAAAAAATACGATGTTACACTCCACTACCTATCTATTATAATACCATTTAATTTATTACTCAAACCAAACCTAAAAGGTTTTCAAATTAAATTTTACGCAAATATTGTAGCTATAGAAAAAGGTCAATATTTTCTCCGTTATCAAAGACCATACGCGGAAAAAATATCTCTAGAATCTAATCATCCTAAAAAAACAGGCAACAAAATACAAGTTTCAAATTAATCCAGCAGAATACGAATAATTAACCCAGGTTCATCTTTCGACTATTAGAAATTATGAGTAGAATTTGGTTTTTAGCCTGTAAAACAATTATCAAAACTGGAAAGTAATTCTGTTGCTTTTGTTTTACTTATTTACGAACTTCGCCAATGTGTGTGGGGAACTTGGTTTGTTTGATTTTTACTTAAATAATTTATTTTTGTAGATTTTGATTAAACTTGGTTCTCAAGTGAATCTCATCATAAAACCCAATTAAAAAGGATAAACTATGAAAAACACGATAAATACTGTTTTATTCTCAATGATATCATGGGTCTGGCTAACATCTTTATCTGCTCAGATGGTAATGGATGGAGATGATTCAGACTGGTCCGGTATATCCGGTGTTACAGCCGTAGATAACCTAGATGGGGCATACCCTGCAGAAGTGGGGGCTGCTGTTACTGACATTGTCGATCTTGCAGAAGTGAAGGCGACAACTGATGGTAACGTGCTTTACGTGTACCTCAAATTCCATGGTGGCCCAGCCTGGCCAAACTCGGCATATGTGAACGATAACGATTCCGTCAGAAATAGAGGTTATTATAAACTGCTTATTGATGCAGATAATGATGCTACAACAGGCTGGAGCAGTCACTATTACGAAGGGCACTTTACTCCCGTGGGTTATATGGCAAGCGCGGGTCTAGCAGATACAGACGCCATTGGTTCTGAAATCATGCTGGAGTGGGGTGCCGACTCCAGATGGGATGCAGATGCTGACAGTACTGAAATTAAATATTTTAGTTATTGGGCGGCTGACTATAGCGGCTACGATGGTGCAACGGATGATGGAGACGATTATGAAATTTTCGATATGAGTGTTGAAGATACAGACGTAGAAACATCATTAGGCTGGGAAGGTGCCCTACAAATTGGCTCTACTGACAGTGAAACCCTTAACGCTGATGACCGCTATTTCTGGAATGGGCACGGCTGGGGCAATAACTTTATTGAATTCGCTGTTGAAATTGCTCCATTTAAGGAATACTGGACTGCATTAGGCATAGATTATTTTAATGAAGGTGATGTCATTGGTTTTGCTGGTATGACTGAAACTCCTGTAGATGATTGGGGTACTGATATATCCGCCGGAGGTTCTTTTACAATCAGTGGTCAACCATCTCGCCCAAACAGCATGTCTTTCGATGGTGATGACAGTGACTGGACAGGTCAACCTGTATTAGCAACAGCTGTTGATAATCTTGATGGAGCATACCCTTCAGAAGTCGGTGCTGCTGTTACTGATATAGTAGATATCGCCGAAGTAAAAGCATTTGTTAATACGGAAGAGGATGCTCTATACTGGATGCTCAAATTCCATGGTGGCCCATGCTGGCCAAACTCGGCATATGTGAACGACGGTGATTCGGTCAGAAATAGAGGTTATTATCATTTACTTATTGATATTGATAATGATGTTACAACGGGCTGGAATAGCCACTATTACGAAGGTCACTACACTCCCGTCGGTTATATGGCAAGCGCGGGTCTAGCAGATACAGACGCTATCGGTACAGAATTCATGGTTGAATGGGGTAGCGATACCCGATGGCATTTGGATCCTGACAGTACAGAATACAAATATACCAGTTATTGGGCCGCTGATTATCATGAGTATGATGGTCAAACAGATGATGGTGACGATTATGAGATATTCAATTATGATATCACATTTCCAACCCTGGAAAATGCACTGGCCTTTGATGGATCCCTGCTAAATAATAGTTCTGATCTAGATGTAGACCAGGATGGGGAAGCTGATCTGATTGATGGTTTTCCAGATTGGTATGCCAGCAGCTGGGGAGATAATTTCCTCGAAGTAGGCATGTCGCTGCGGACTCTACGGAACTATTGGTCAGCAATGGGTTTTACCGATCTAGATGATTATTCATCAATGGCCGTTGCGGGTTTTACTGAAACGCCGGTCGATGATTGGGGCACGGATTTTACACCTCGCGGAGAAATTGTTGTCCTGGGTGTTGAAGATGATGTCTCAAACCTGCCAGAGCAGTTTATGTTGGAAAACAACTACCCGAATCCATTCAATCCGGAAACAAATATTTCATTTACGGTCCCTAATAATGGGAACATAAATTTGACTGTCTATAATGTTATGGGACAGAAAGTTTATACAATATTAGATGGATATACACGCGCCGGAAACCATAGTGTCAAATGGAATGGTTTGGATCAAAACAGCAATGAAGTTTCCAGTGGAATTTATTTTTATTCCTTGAAATCAGATGCAGGTTCAATCACGAAAACCATGGTTTTGATGAAGTAATTACGGGTTCCGTTAAAAATAAAATCAATAAAGTGGGCTTGTCTGGTTGTGGCAAGCCCATTTTATTTTATCAACATTAGCTTCATTATTTATTATATGGGAAATACCTTAAAAGTCCTTCGATCGGTCTTTATACTTATTCTTTTTTCACTGTTGTCAAACTGTTCTACAAGCACGAATGAAAATTTTGTACTGGCAACCTACCGTGGAGGTGAAGTTCGATTAAATGAATATGTTGATCATTATTTATTAAGCACAAAACGTAAACCCGATGAAATGCCTACGGAAGACAATTTGATTGATATAGTATCAGAAAAAGCAATTAGTAAAATCGCAATACTGGAGGCTCAGAACAGAGAATTAATTGATAGTCCAAATTTCCTTAAAAAGTTAAATCACAGTCAAAAAAAGATTCTGTTTTATAGATATATGAGACAGGAAATCATTAATGCTGTTATTACGGACAGTCTGGTCAGGCGGTTTTATACTGATTACAGTCCCCAGTATAATATGAAATATATTCTCAGACCATTTATTGAAAAATCAAAACAGGAATTTATACAATCACAAAAAGATACGATTGATTTCATTTATGAGATGTTGCAAAATGGATATTCATTTGCAGAGCTTGCAAAAAGATATTCACAAGACATGGTTTCCAATAAAAAGGGTGGTGATATAGGTTTCCTGGTAAAAGAATCAATAGGAGATGAAATCATTCGCAGTGTAATGGATACACTGTCTGATTATTCTTATTCAACGCCGTTTCTGGGTGTTGCCGGGTACTATATATTATATAAAGGAGAAAAACGCGAAGTAAATATTCCCCTTTTTAAAGATGTAAAAGACAGGATCTGGCAAACTCTTTACAGGACAAGACGGCACTATATAAAAGAAAAAGCAAAATTAAGATTTGATCAATTGTCATCTCATTACAATTATGATGTTCATGAAATAACCATAAAAAAAATTTCAAATGAGCTTAAAATCCAACCAAAACGGGATCCTTTCAAATATGAAAATTTATCGATTGATGTTTTAAATGAACCAGTAGCAACTTTTATAGAAGACACTTTATACATTAGAGATATATACGCAGATAAAAAGAAACGGCCAACGGATAAGTTTGACTTTAGATTGAGATTAAATGCATTGGCTCAAGAAAAACTGTTTGCACTTCATGCACGAGAATTGGATATCCATAAAGAGAATGAAGTAATAGATGAATTGCAAAATATATATGATTCTCAGTTGAGAAATGAACTTTATCATCAGGAAGTAAAAATAAAAGCAGATAATAAAATTGAATTAATTTCTGATGAAGAAATAAAACAATTATCACGATTCGAATTAAGACGATTACATTTAGATATAGAGAAAGATTTTCGCCAATTACTTGAAGCTGAAATGAAGGAGAAATTCAAATTGGAGATCAATGATCATCAAATGGAAAATGCTCTTCAAATTGCATTAAGAAAAAAGAAACTGCAAAATATGGAAATGGTATCAAAATAGTCATATGTTTAGAAGTATTGTAAAATATATAATATTTCTATTATTTATTTCTAGTTTAGTTTTTTCCGGGTCAACAGGAAAAATTGGCGGGAGAATAGTGGATAATAAAACAGGAAAGCCATTAGCGGGTGTCAATGTAATTGTAACCGGTACCGGAATTGGAGCTGCTTCCGGGCTCGACGGCAGTTATATGATTATCAATGTTCCCCCAGGTACATATTCTATAAACGCTACAATGATCGGATATAAAAAACATAATGTCACAAATGTGATTGTTTCAGTTGATCGAACAACCAGAATAGAAATAGAATTAAGCGAAACAGTAATTGCGGGTGAAGAAGTGACTGTTATAGCAAAACGAAAAAACGTGGAACTCGACCGTACAAATACTGCTTCGTACATTAATCGTGAAGAGATAGAGAGCTTACCTGTTTCTACCGTGGATGATATATTACAGCTGCAGGCTGGTATTGTTTCTGATGCTGGGGGGAATCTGCATATCAGGGGCGGTCGATCCCGTGAAATCGCTTATATGGTTGATGGTGTTCCAGTCACCGACACTTATAGTCAGTCTGGTGGTTCCATGGTCAGTATTGAAAATAATTTTATCAAAGAACTACAAGTAATAACTGGAACGTTTAACGCTGAGTATGGGTCTGCTCAATCTGGGATCGTGAACGTTGTTACTAAAATTCCCGGGTCAAAATATGAAGGTTCCATTGAACAGTTATTAGGGAGTTTTTATTCTCCGGGACATCCTCAATATATCGGTTTGAGCACCTTCCAGCCTACCTCAGAAAAAGAAATGAAGATTTCAATTTCAGGTCCATTATTAAACTTGAAAAAATCAGGTAAGGTAGGATTTTTTCTAAATGGTCGTTTTGTAGATTCAAATGGATGGTTAAATGGCCAGCGCCGATACATGCCGGAAGACGGGTGGGAAATTGAGGTTTACCGGGAGTGGTATTCCGCAACCTATGATCCAAAAGATCCGCTAATCATTCCCCTGCCAGACTCACTCCATACGGGTGATGGGAATATTGTACCTATGGACTGGGAAAAAATGATGAGTTTGAACTTTAAACTTGTTTACCAGCCATCACCAAAACTGACCTTTTCTGTTAATTCATTTTATAATGATTCATATGGCAAAGGATACAGTTCATCTTGGAGGTTTTGCCCGGATGGTAATGCCTCATGGGTAGATCAGAGCATGTCTTCCATGCTTATTATTACTCACAGTCCTTTTGAAAATTTGTTTTACAATTTGAGATATTCATTTCAAAAGTCTGCGTCCCAACGATATGCGTTTGAAAATGCAGATGATCCCCGCTATCAAATCACAGCAGTTAACGCCTGGGACCCCGGGAAATTATCCGGTTATGATTACGGAGGAATCTACAGTTGGGACAGAAGATCAGATGAGCAGTTTATCCATTTAACCAATGGTGATATTACCTGGCAAATAAATAATATTATCGAGGTAAAGGGCGGTTTTGAAGCAAAAACATATACCCTGCACTATTTGAATGCCCCCATGCGTGAAGTATTAGGCTATGAAACTATGCAGTTTCCATGGTCAAGGTCTGAAATATTTGATTTTGAGATTCCATATGTAATGTTTCGGGACTCCACAGCAAAATATGAATTTGGCAACCTGCGTTTACGGGAAACCCATCCAGATAGTTTATCAGATCACCTGTTTTACACAGATTACACCCGGGAGCCCATGGAAGCGTCCGGATTTGTCCAGACAACCCTTGAACTGGGCAAGGTTATCCTCAATGCTGGCATAAGACTGGATTATTTTTGGCCCAATGATCGCTGGGCACCAGATTATTCAGTTGTATATCCAGAATTTGTCGGGGCAGACGGTTACTATGAACAGGCAAAAAGAAAATACAAATTCAGTCCGCGCTTCGGTCTCTCTTTCCCCATCTCAACAACAGGAGCACTAAGATTATCCTATGGTCATTTTTTCCAGATACCAAGTTATGAAAAAATGTATCAAAATCCGGTTCTCCCCCATTATAATCAATTTAGTATTATTGGAAGTCGGATCGGAAATCCCAACCTGAAACCGGAAAACACTGTCCAATATGAGGTCGGATATCAGCAGGAGCTAACAAGCAGTTTGGCCATGGAATTGTCGGTCTTCCACAAAGATATCAAGGACTTGCTGGGTATAGAAATATTAACCCTGAGCAATTCTTCCACCTTTTACAGATATATAAACAAAGAATATGGAAATTCATCGGGTGTTACCCTTGCATTTAATTATACTGCACCTGACAGAAAATTTGTTACTGGTATTGATTACACCTACATGCTGGCAAAGGGTAGTGCATCCAGTCCGGAAATGTTGCGGGATATCAGTATTTTATCCGGTCCGGGTATGGGATCTTATACTATTGCGGTTAGAAAAATAAACTATTTAGACTGGGATCAGCGTCATTCATTGAATACTACAATTTCCTATAGACCTAATAATAAGTGGAACATCGGTTTAGTAAGCCAGTTGGGATCTGGTTTACCCTATAGCCCTTCAACATTAGATCCATCTATATCATTGCCAGGAGGAGAGTGGGATAATGCTGGAAGAAAACCTGTGCGCTGGGGTACAGACTTAAAACTAGTAAGGTCTTCTACAATATTCGGTTATAAAAACAGTATAATATTGAATGTGTTTAATCTCTTCAACCATTTGAATGAAAATAATGTAAGAAGTATAACCGGCCGGGCTGGACCAAATGCATATCCTCCTGAAATTGACAGGAAAAGGAATAATCGAATCTTAAAGATAGGTGAATTCACCTTAGACGAAGCCAATTATAATCCTACAGATTATTCCCGCCCTAGATTAATTCAATTAGGAATCATGGTTCAATTTTGATGTTTCAAAAAAATGTATAGCATACGCAACCATTTAATTTTTATTTCTATCGTTGCAATAAATGTGATCAGTATTCTAAATGCTCAATTTGATCCGGGAGATATCGCATATGAAACTGATGTTAATAGAAGAGGATCTACTGCTGGGGCTATGTTGGAAATTGGTGTTGGAGCAAGGGCAGAAGCTCTGGGTGGTGCATTCGTGGCAATCGCTGAAGACCCATCAGCATTATATTGGAACCCAGCAGGTATAACTAAAATAAAATCGCTTTCTCTGCAAATTACCAAAACAAATTGGTTTATTGATACATACTTTAATGTTATGGATTTGGTGATTCCCATCCCCTCATCCCGCTCGACCCTAGGTCTTCATATTGCGTCTCTGGATTATGGTGAAAACCCTGTACGAACTGTTTTCAGACCCAAGGGGACAGGAGAATATTATTCGGCAATGGATTTATGCACTGGGATTTATTGGGCATATTTTATTACTCCCAATATATCTACTGGGCTCGGAGCAAAATATTTTAATCAGCGGATCTGGCACGAATCAGGATCTGCAATTGTAGCTGATGTTTCAATCTTTTTCAACACACCATTAAAAGGATTCCGTCTTGCGGGTACAATAAGTAATCTGGGGCCTGAATTCAAACTTGATGGACGGGATTTGACCAGAAGTATGGACATTGACGGAAGAAAGGATGATTATTTCAATATCGATAATGTCCCAATTCAATTGAAAACAGAAAAGTACCCCCTGCCAGTTTTATTTCGATTTGGCTTAGCATATGAACTCGAGTTTGGGGAAAAGAATTCTTTGCAGACAGCCATGAACTTTAACCACCCCAGCAATAATGTCGAAACAGTCGATGTGGGTTTTGAAGCAAAATTTTTTAACACATATTTTTTACGGGCAGGTTACCATTCCCTTGGCGCTGACTATGCTGCAGACGGGCTTACATTGGGCGGCGGCTTAAAATATAAATTGTTTCATTCAATGATGCTTACCGTCGACTATTCATGGTCTGACTGGACCATTCTTTCATCGGTTAGTCGACTAACAATCGGCATCAGCGCAAATTGATTATGACGATTTTAAAACTGAACCCATATAATAGCTGGTATGTTTTTCATCTTGTAATAATCCTGAGTGTGTCTGGTTCATTATTTTCGCAGGGGCTTGATGATACACAATACGACACCCACCCTATGCACTGGGCAAGGTTTTGGGCGCGTGGCATCTTTGATCGAAACTTAATTTATACGCCTGTGTGGAATATCGGAAATATTACCGATTCCCATGTGGAACCTAATCAAACAATGAGATGGCCCGGAAGTGAAGGGCTGTCATATGGCAATTACTTTAATTTTTATGTGGGTACACTTGTTACAGATATGTCTCAATTTGAAGGACAAGTAATACCGGAACAGTGGGATGGAGAACAATTTCCTATTTTAAGTGATGCGTTTTTACCTCATGTGAGCCAGCATTCAGTAGCTCAATTATCATCAGACCGTACACACCAGCAGATTTGGTCCCCCATACCCGGTTTTTATAATGATGGTATAAATGGATTTATTTGGGGCATAAATGAAGATACCAACCGTGATGGAGAGTTGGCTCCTTCTGAAGATATAAATTTTAATGGGAAGCTGGATTATCATCTTGAGCCTCCGGAAAGCATCATAAAGAGCCTGGCCATGAGTACAGATAGCCGTACCTGGCCAGAATACTGGCCAGGGGGCACATATGCTGGTGATACAAGGTTTCATTTTGGGCGCCCTCCCCGAACAGAAAATGCTGGGCTTCGTGCTGGTTTGTGGAATGGTGAATATGGTGCAAAAACGATTGCCGATCAGGAATCATATTATATGATGGATGATCATGAAAATGACCACTGGAATGACTATAAAACTGAAAAATATTGGCCTTTAAAAAACCCGGATGGAACCCCCAATACAACACCTTGGGAAGATGGAGGAATTGCTGGTGCAGGACTAGAAATTGAAGCCCGTACATATGCGTGGTTTCATCCTCTGGCAGAGGATTTGGTGGTTTCTGTTTATAAAATCCACAACTATAGCGACTATGAACTGCCCAGGTTAATTGCGGGTACATTTGCTGATGCAAATGTTGCTGGACAGGGGGATTATAATCGAACTGATTATATTGTGGCAACATTTGATCATGAAGGTGAAGGTGGACGTTTAGAATTTGATATTATGTATCAATGGTATGCATTCCCGGAACAATTAGATACATATCAAAAAATTGGTGTATTTGGATTCGGATTCCTTGAAAGCCCCGGTGTAGCATATAATAATATCGATGATGATGCAGACGGTCTAATTGATGAATCCATGGCAGACGGCATTGATAATGATGGCGACTGGTTCCCTTTCGCAGATGTCGGACTCGATCGGGTTGGCCCAGATGATGAGGATTACAGCGGCCCGGATGAAGATGGTACCGAAAATAATGATCAATGGGATACTGAAGATATAAATCTAAATGGTGCACTTGACACCGGGGAAGATGTTAATGAAAATGACCGCCTCGACTATGAGCCGGAAGGAAATGATGTTGGATCTGATGGTATTGGACCCAGTGAGTATGGGTGGACCGGGCCAGACCCAGATGGCACTGAATGCAATGGTGAGATGAATGATGGTGAGTCCAACTTTGATCGGACAGATATAGATGAACAAGACCAAGCAGGTTTAAAACACGTTTATGTATATGAATGGAACAAAGACCTAAAGAGTGATAATCTATTCTGGGTCAGGTATCTGAATCAGGAAGGAATTGATATCGAAGAAACCGATGATAATATATCGTTTACTTTTGGTGCCCGAAATATCAAACTTGGAAAAGATGAGTGGAAACGGTTTACAATTGCATTGCTTATGGGAGAGGATAATGATGATATAGTCCGAAATAAATCAACGATGCAGAAAATATATAATAACAATTATCGATTCCTAACCCCTCCTATTCGCCCGACCGTGATTTCGACAGCCTTTGATAAAAAAGTTGTTTTATATTGGGATACGGAAGCGGAATTTTCTAAAGACCCCTACTTTGGATATGATTTTGAAGGGTATCGTGTTTATAAAAGTACAAACCCCAAATTTCTGGATATTAAGACGATTTCTGATGCATTCGGGAATGTAATACTAATGAAACCTCTAGCAATATATGATAAAATTGACGGTCTTAAAGGGCCCCATCCTATTCCATTTCCATCTTTGGGTGTGCATTATGATATGGGGAAAGACGAAGGCCTGAAACACTCTTATGTAGATACACTAGTTGATAATGGGAGGCTCTATTATTATGCTGTTACATCAATAGATGCCGGGAATGATTATGATTTTTATGACAGGGGCCTGGTATCTGAATATTATCCAATGCAGGCAATGCCAAGTGAATCTCCATTTAATATTACGGTTAACCCACTTGGCAAAATTGTTTTTCGGGATCGCAATACAGCTGTTGTAGTGCCAGTAGAAACGTCGGCAGGTTATTCAGATCCAATAGTTGATTCTACCCGTATAGGACATGTATCAGGCTTTGGCAGGGGTATCAGAAATATGAATAAAATACAGGTTTACAACCGAAATAATGTAAAGATCGGCAATGAATATGAACTGACTTTTTCTGATAATGAATGGTTAGAGGATTTATACAGCCCTTATGAGTTCGGAACCGTAAATGGAATAAGGTGTATGAATGTCACAACTGGAGACACACTTTTTAACTTTTTTGAAGAGGATTATAGAGATTTTATTTTGAATGCTCTTCCTATTATTGAACGTACGGTTTATCAGGGTCTTCATTTTGATTTCAGGTGGCCTCTTCCAAGTTCTTGGAATGATAGAACCCGAGGTATAGACATTGTAAAATGGAATGACAAAGGTCGTACTACCCACGAGTGGAAAAAGTGGGCAACCGATACTGAATCAAATTTAAGGGTTGATCGAATAGAACTGCCGGTGAATTATATCCCTTTGCCCTTTGATTTTGAAATAAGAGTAGAAGATGAAGCAGGTATTGATACATCCATCAGCCCCTTTCCCCCGCTGATTCCTATTTATCCATTGAATTTCACAACCTGGAATGTTACCGATCCAGATAATCCGCAGCAAATGAAAGTGCAATTTCACTATGATGTACATTATACGACACTTGAAAATAATCCTGAGATTATTGGACAATTATGGGATAGTACTCGAGTCATTATTACCTTTCCATCTAATGATGAAGATGAAAGTTATAATCTTTCCTGGTCATTGCGATTTTTTAAAAACTCTTTTGATTCATTAAATGCAGTTATTCCGCCGGTTCCCGGTGACATTTACAGATTTAAAACAATAAGAAACCCCAGTCGAGGAGATGTCTATCAATTCACTGTTGAAGGCGGAGAATGGATTCAGGAACAGGCGGTAGAAGAAATGAAAAATATATATGTTGTACCAGACCCCTATGTTGTTGCCAGCGGTTTTGAATCTATTTATGATTTTGGCGGCAGGTCAGCACGAAAGGTTGAATTTGTGAATCTGCCCCCCCGGTGCGAAATAAGCATCTTTACCGCCAGCGGTAAACTGGTAAAAAAAATAAAACATGATACGAGTGAAGAATATGGTAGGCACGAATGGAATCTTACGTCTGAAGATGGACCTGAAATTGCATTTGGTATGTATTTCTTTGTCGTTGAAGCAAAAGGCATAGGGGTAAAAAGGGGAAAGTTTGCCGTTATTAAATAGAGCAGAAGGAAACTATCCAAGGGCCTCAATAAACTATTAATTATAATCACCACAATACGTTCATGAAGAATGTTGTATATTTTTTTATTTTAGGGGCCATATTGTTCTTAAAGATATCGTGTAGAAAACAAACGCATTTTGGATCATCAAAAGACAATATAATTGCAATAGTTGGTGATTATAATATTACCGTCAACGAATTTAAAACGAGTTTTGAGCTGGGTTTTTCGCAATTGAAAATGGGGAATAATCCCCGGAGGGCCTATCTAAACCATATGATTAATGAAACATTGCTCTCACTGGAGGGAACTCGTTTGGGTTATAATCTGAACCCGTATGTACAAAAAAGAGTGACGCAGAGGAATTATTCAAACTTGTTGGAAGCATTTTATATGGCCAATGTCCATGGAAAAGTAAGAATATCTGAAGAAGATATTCAAAATGCGATCCAGAAATCATCTGTTAAATGGAGGATGTTGATCTGGCCCACCCCATCCCTAGTATCTGGCGAAAAATCCTATAATGCAGCTCGTCAATCTACACTGGTAGAATATGTATCTGTACAGCTTGCAAAGAGTGAATTTAAAATAGAAAGCATTGAGGATTTTGAAACAGACTGGCTTGACTACCTGGATATACACCCAATGTATTTGAAAACAATTTCTGATTTAGAAATTGGGAAAGTATCAAAGCCTGTTCCTTATGGTGACGGATATGCCTTGTTTCAAATACTGGATATACATCGTGAAGGTGTATTGGCAGATGAATTAAAATTTGGTCCTCGACGAAAACGTATCAAGGCTAGGCTACACAATATCCAGGCCGACAGTATATCAAGCGCCTTAATGGATTCAGTCTTAACACCATTTGATGTCAGAGTAAAGGGCGATGTATTGGAAGATTTTACCAATGCATTATTTCAATGGTATAACGATGGGTTGCCAAACAAAGGTACAATTATTTCTCATGTAGAAAATATCTCGGGAACTTCAAAACCGTATTTGATCCAAATAAATAAATTGCTGAATAAAACACTTGTTTCCAGCAACCAATGGAAAAAGAATGTTAGAGATTATTTAAAGTATATGAATTATTATCGCAGAATACTGAAGGAGAATATTCAATCAATTGAAACATTTCGGATCGCCCTAATAACAGAAATAGGACGAATGGTGAAAAATGATACTTATACCAATATTGCAAAACGAGACAACCTTGGCAATTCGGATAAAATATTAAATGATATCAAATTATGGACTAATAAATGGACCTACGATAGTTACCGCCATACTATTGTGAAAGAATTAGATGTTACTCACGAAGAAATGTTAACATATTTTAAAACGAGTTGGAGAAAGCTTGATTTGGCCGATGTAGACACCACCAGGTTTTATAAATATGAAAAGGATGTTTATAACGCGTTACTATTCGAAAAACATCAGGAGACTCTTGCCAAGAAATTATCAGATTTAAAAAATAGGTATCCTGTCTGGATTAACAATGACCTGCTTGATACGCTGAAACTTGCTGATAGTTATAAAGATATTCAAACATCCTTGTTTGTACGAAAAAGTTTCACGGGAGAAGTTGCCGTACCAACAGCCGATATGCAATGGATATCATTTTAAAAAGATATGCTTCATGGGTGGTATTCAACCACTATTTAATCATTTAAGGAGTTTAAGATGATGCTTGAAATTATTTTTGTCATCTTTTCTTTTTCATTTGCACAAGTATGTAGCAATGATCAATTCTTACAGGAAACCGTTACTGTTTTTACATTAGATGATGGACTTCCTGAAACAGTATTTTCGGAGATACGACTTGATGAACCAAAAAATATTGTAGCCGTTTCTGATGAGGGGGAATTTATTTTTGATGTTGACAAGTGGAAGAATGTTACGAAATCATCATCTAGATTAACGGAACAGAAAAACAACTCTCATGAAAATATTTTATCCAAAATTAAATACCTGAATCAGGTTTACATTGGAAAGAAGAATGGATTATTTATTTTAAATGAGATTGAAGATGAATTGATTGAAATTTTTCCGAGAGATAGGAATTATTCTTGGAAATTGTCCAATGTTAATGTTTTGCATGTAGACTTCAAAGATCGTTTATGGTTTGGCTCAGATGAAGGAGTAGGATATTATTACAAGGGTCAATGGAAACTCTTTACAGGAAAGGAAGGATTGCCATTTAAATATTTTACATGTATAGCGGGTGCCCCGGATGGAGAAATTTGGTTTGGTACTAAGAAAGGGGCAATCAGAACAGATGGGAAAAATTTTCACTATCGTTTTAGTAGAAGATGGTTACCAGATGATTATGTGAATGATATACTGGTAGAGAAAGACGGTACCGTCTGGCTAGCAACAAATAATGGGGTAAGTCGGATCATTTTTCAGTCAATGACCCTGGAAGAAAAAGCAAATCTATTTACAGAACAAGTTGAATCTTATCATAATAGAATGGGTTTTATAGCACAGAATCGATTAAAGATACGTTATGATAAAAACTCGTGGGAGCCTGCCATTTCAGATAATGATGGAACATATACAGCTATGTATGGTGCTGCCCAAGCATTCCGCTATGCTGTTACTGGAAATTTAGAAGCAAAGAAGTTGGCCAAAAGGAGTTTTAATGCCTGTAAATGGCTGGTTGATATCACTCACGAAAAAGGGTTTCCTGCAAGAGTTATAATCCCAATCGATTGGCCTGAACCAGTAAATAAACAATATGATCAAGAATATAATATAAGAAAACAGAAAGAAGATCCTTTTTGGAAAAATATTATTCCAAGATTTGTTAAAAGCAAAGATGGGAAATACCTTTGGAAGTGTGATACAAGTTCAGATGAATTATCCGGGCATTATTTTTTCTATGGTATTTATTATGATTTGGTTGCCGATACTGAAGAGGAAAAAAAATTGGTAAGAGAAGTGGTTCGCGATATAACAGATCATTTGATCCGCCACGGATTTTTACTGCGTGATCACGATGGAAAACCAACCCGTTGGGCTAACTTTTCTCCAGAATTTCATAACTCTATCTGGGGCTGGGATCAGCGCGGTTTGAATTCGATGATGTTATTGTCATTCCTCAATGTTGCTCATCATGTTACAGGTGATAAAAAATATTTAGAAACTGCAGAAATGCTGCGCAATAAATATGCTTATCACATCAATGCGATGCAATCCAAAATGTTTTTCCCGCCCGATGATGTAGTGCCCTGGGATAATAATTTATGCTTGATGAGTATCTATGGTCTGATGAATTATGAAAAAGACCCAGAACTTATAATGATGTACCGGGAGAGTCTGGAAAATTCATGGCTGCACATCAGTAAACAAAAAAGTGCCTTTTGGAATACGCTCTATGCTGCACTGTCTACGCGATTCAATAAAATGGTTGATTCTGGGATATATGATTCGGGAAAGTATTTTCCTGCTGCGGGCAACTATGCACACTTTACAGCAGATGAGTTTTATAAAACTGATTACAAGCACGATGACATCATCGAAACGCTGCAAAAAGTACCTTTGGATTTGATTGGATACAAGATGGATAACCGGCACCGATTGGATATTGTTTTTGATCCAACACCGGGTCAGGTGGTTAACGAAGGCTGGCGTCCGGTGAATCCCGTACGCCCTCAAAATGTTTTTGAAAAAGCTGAAGATTATCGATTGAAAGTCGGCTGGCATGTAAATGGCAGTGCTTTACCAATTGATGAACGCTGTCATGTGCGTCTCGACCGTGATGGTTTTGCATTGGATGCAACAGAGGGCAACGGTTATTCAGAGCATGAAGGAACGATTTATTTACTGCCATATTATATGGCGCGTTACCATGGAATTATTAACTAGTTCTCTAATTGATATGAAAAAGTTTTATAAAAGAGATACCCATATTGATGATGGATTTGCAATCATTTTCATTTTAAAAGGAGATTATAAATGCGTATAAGGATAGTAATATTAAACATCTCACTATTACCAGTAATCGTTTGTGCACAAAACGGTATCGTGATCGATGGTCAATTTGATGACTGGTCCGCTATTTCTAGTGCAGTGATTGATTCGGCCGATGATGTGCATGATACTGATGGTTATCCGGAGGGAGGTTCGCCATCATATGTAGAATATTCCGACGTTGATATCATTGAAGTGAAATTTACGAATGATGCAGAAAATTTATATGGATATATAAAAGCAACGGGTGAAATAGGCCGAACATCATCTGATACACTTGGACATGAAAAGAAGGGCCGCTATTATTTTATTTTCACGATTGATGTGGATGATAACGACACAACAGGGTATCAACTCAAAGATGGCGGATACTATCCTGACAGCCGCGGTTATGATATGAATATGGAAGTCGAATTCTATAACGGAGGTTTTAATACGGGTCATTATATCAATCATGAATTTACCAGTGAAGAAGAAGCCCAAACTCAAGGACTGGTAGATCTGGAGAATGGCATAGTCAATCTAGCTCCCGGCTCTTATGACTATTATACCCAATGGGTTACATTTGAAGATTCAAGCTATGTAGTAGTTGAGGATCGAGGACCTGTGTATCAGGGAATCATCACAATTGCTGTTTCAGAAGATGGGCATGAAGCAGAAATAAAAGCACCTATGTGGGGATTCCTCAATACTCCAGATGGTGACAGGATTATTGATGTGGGTCAATATATCGATATTTCTGCATCTCTGGAAGGCAGTGGTGAATTATCAGAATCTGCTGCTAATGCCGGATACACTCCGGGAAGCCATTCTGTCTGGGGTTCGGATACGGCTGAACCATTTCATTATTTTGTTACTGGAAACCCAATGAGTATATCAGAAAATATGAGCCAACCAACACAACTTACTTTGAATCCAAATTATCCTAATCCATTTAACTCTGCAACAACAATTAGTTATTATTTGCCACACATTGAAACAATTTCATTAAAAATATATGATATTACTGGAAGAGAAGTAATAACACTGGTTAACGCAAAACAAACAGCCGGTACACATCATACATCATGGAATTCCCAAGACAAATTTGGTCAAATACTATCATCAGGTATTTATATTACAGTACTCGAAGGAAAAAAATTAAAAAAAATTCAACCGATGATTTTTGTTAAGTAGCCCGGCATTATATTAATAGCGAGGTTTTTTTACTTTTTAATCAACCAAACTTCACTCAACCTGGATTGCTGACGCCAGTTGATTTCCGGCTCATGAGGAATATCAAAAGTCAGCGTGATGGAACCATTCTTATAGAGTGATTTCGGAATGAAAAATTCCTTGATCTCGCCAATGCCTTTTTCATCAATGGTAGGGTAAATACGTTCGCTATTAACTCTTACTAAGCACTGACCATAGCCGGTCGTGCGTAAAATATAAGTTGCGGATTTGTCCAAATGATCATACTGGAGTCCAATTGGCCAGTCCATTTTACTTACCCAGGTCTGCCGTACACGTGCCATGCCATCATCCCACCACATAAAATCCGGATTCGGATTAGTTTGCATTAGTGGATCTTCTGATAATGGTTTTCCACGCAAAACTTGGTCTGATTTTGCCACATTCCCGATATCATCATAAAAACTACCGGGACCAGGATTTTCCCATTTGCGGATAATATCCAATCGGGCGATTTTATCTTCTTCTGAATCCAATTTTTGAATTTCAACAAACTGGTCTTCCACCCACCAACGGTTATTGAGGGGATAATCAATATAGTCTAACACAGCACTGCGTTCCGGATTGTGTGCACCGTATTTCAGGATACTGCTTTGATATCCAATGCTCTGGTTCAACTGCTCGCACAATTCAATAATTTTTTCTCTTAGATATGGATAAATTTTCTTTTCATCTGCTTGGGAAAAGATAACTCTAGCTTTGTCCATCGCTTTTTTAGCACCTATTATTTCCGCTTCACCAAGAATTTCATTTACTTCTTTTTCCAGTCTTTGTTCATAATCCAGCCGTACTTTTATGTAAGCATCGTAATGTGCTTTGAGTTGTAATAATTGCCACCGCCAGTTGTTTTGAAGTTCTGGTTTTGATTTGCCAAATGCTTCAAAAGTTTGAAATGTTGTGAATACGTTTGGATTATTTTGTAGAGGTCCGTCCCAATTTTTTTCAAGATTGAAAATACTATTTGCAATATTAATTGATGCATCCACTCCAAAAAAGAATCGAACGTAATCTAATATAATTGAGTATGGTTGCAAATCTTTGTCCCATCCCAACATACTGTACACAATTTTATTTACATCATCATGGATTCCATCGGAATATGTGATAAAACCATCAATGAATTCTTGATTATGTCGAAAAATTGTACTGTAATACACCGGTTCTGGATTTGTGCCTTCTCGGCCAGACGTGAATGCAATGGCGGGATCAAGCCAGGGAGTGGGATACTGACTTCGGACGGTATGTGTAATATCAGGATAATCTCGAAGTTTATATTTTCCAGGTAATCGTCCCCGTATGTAGGGCAATGGTGGACTTGCTGGTCCGCCCACAGCGCCGCCAAACCAATCCGGCTTATGTTCCACAATCCAGTCAAAAAAATAATTGATTTCTTTTTCATTAAATCCTTGAAGTGACATCCAAATCTTTGCAGTGGGATGATATATTTTCAAAATAACTGACAAGTCTGCCAAAAAGGGCATTACATGTCTTGGATGATTATCGCCGGGGTCTCCCCCGGGAAAAAAGACTGCATCCAGTTTTGGAGACTCTTTATAAAAGGTTTCATGCTCCAGCAAATGAGCTGCCCGCTTCTCCGGATTGCTTAGATCAACCGTAGCAGGCGTCCAGACCCAATACTCCATACCGTATTTTGAGCAGATGTTACTCAAAGCACGATTCATTTCCATCCTTGAAATGGGCATTATATCATTGTCTCCACCAGATAGGGGAATGTTTTCAATAGCATTTACACCAAAGATGGCCAATTCCCGGATATACTGATCATACACTTCCGGTGTCCATGCGTCATAGGAATTGGATAAAGGACGGTAACCCAGTTGATGCCCGCGGATTTTATGGTAAGGGGATGATGCAATATTTAAGGGGTCTCGTAAAATGATTTTCCCAGGTACCATCTCTAAGGTTCGTAGAAATTTTCCAATTCCATTCAAAATACCTTTCGATCCGTATCCACCAATGCCTATTTCATTATTTTTAGTTATTATCCCGTAGCTTTCGTCATTATATGAGCGAAGTTTAATAGATAACGGAGTTATATTAGAAAACTCTGGTTTCAGATTGAGTATAGTTATTATAAATCCACTCTTTGGTCTTTCTGTTACAATATTCCATTTAATTCCTGTTCTTTTTTCCACTTCTTCTATCAAGATGTTAACGGATGATTGTTCGATTAATGATAGTTCCCCATCCCGAGTGACGATAGTCGCGTATGTTAAATCGATAAAACCGGAATTGGTCAACCCATTTTGTTTTGTTTCACGTGAATACAATGAAAATGAAAAAAGGAGTGGGTATAATAATAACCGTTTGAATCGAAATTGATAATGGAATGATTTCAAGTTCAAACATGATGAACTAAATCCAAACTTCAACCCAAGTTTATGGGTTACTTTTATTATATTACCCATTTAACCGACAATGCCTAGGTCAAATAATTTTTTTATTTCGGCTTAAGTAAAACCTATTTCCAGTAAAATTTCTTTTGAATGTTCCCCAGGCGGTACACCTATATGCCTATAATTTGTTTCTGATAACGAGAATTTTATGGGGTTGCCAATTTGCTTTTTACAGGAATCACTTCCTGCAGGAACATCCACTACCATCTCGCGGGCTTTTAGTTGGGGATGATGCACTGTTTCAGCAAATGTTAATACCGGTTCAACACAAGCATCCGCAGCTGAAAACGTTGCACACCATTCGTCATAGTTTTTTTGCTTAAATATGTTCGCAATTTGCATTTTTAATTCTTTCCCGTTTTTTGCATAATCACCTAAATTTAAATAACTGGTTAATTTTATAAGCGGTTATGTTACCATCACAGCCATTTTTGATTAAATTTCCAGCTCCGGCATATAGACTATTTTCCGTCGGCCCGCGAAGGATACCATAACCACAGGTAAAATTATATTTTTCCGCTATGTTAAAGTCCAACGTGGTTTTCAGCAGTATATTCCCATAGCAACCAAACCAAAAATGGTCTTTGACAAAGGTTGCGGTCTGAATCCCTAACCTCGTCCAGCCACTCTTGATCACATGGTGCTTTATAAAATTGAATTTTAAATCGTACTCGTACACATAATTTTCCTCCAATCCCTCAGGCAATCCACCCACGACTATGAATCTCCCTTTGCAGTACGCTATGCCACCTGCCCCATACTTGACCTCATGCACCTTGTGTTTGGATAGTAGCGAAAGATTTTTGGCACTGTAAACATAAACCCAGTTGTCTGCATTACCTTTAGGATCATTGAATGCACCGAAATTCACCGCCACATATAGTTTCCCATCTAGGTAACACAAATCTCCATGATGACTGGGGACTTCAATCTTTTTTAATGTCTTACCGTGCAAATCAGTCTTTACTATAGTAGTAGTAAAACTCCAATAAAAACTCCCATCATCCCGGCACACCCCCTGTAAATGATGAGGGTATTTGCCCTCGCATGTAATAGTATTTCCGAATTTTTCATTCCTAGCGGTAATTTGTTTATACTTTGATAAATTAACCTCAGTCAGGGTATTTTGCCTAAATCCTAAAATAGTAAGGATTATTAGTGATAGTACTTTTTCCATGGTAAGCCTAAATCTACCTATCCCCCCACAAACAAAAAACCCCGCTGGGTAGTCCCTATACCAACACGTCGTCTCTTCACCCATGTCCGTCACAGC
>ERZ651768.553-NODE-553-length-28056-cov-5.138354_pt1 | contig 28056 bp, 22 predicted proteins | sample MGYA00514754_ERZ651768 | MGnify/ENA metagenome assembly ERZ651768
GCTGCTGTCAGTGAATCCAGCTGGTAAGACAGTGTTACAGCTGCAACACCGGCATCACCGCCACTGGGATTATCATCAGATACTACACATGACACTGCACGTGCATCTGTTGATAAAGTAGTTGGTAAAGCACCAATGCTTTCAAACACGGGGCCACGGTCACCAGTTAAATCAACTGCCAGTTGGAAGTTGAAACACCAGCCACGAATGTACCAACCGCTTTCTCCACCAGTTCCACTACAATCTGTACCGCCATCTGCAGCACTTGCATAGTACTTCATGGATGCCCAGGGGCTTCCAGTATGGGCTGCATATAGAAAACCAATGCCGGGATCAGATCCGTCTCCGCCTGTACCGGTGTAACGTACAGCAACACCAACATAATCGCCAGCTTCTAGGTCAACTTCTGAACCAAAGTCTGTCAAGTTCATCCAGTTGTCACCGCCGCCATTTTCGATCCCAGGATTATTGGTAGGATCCAATGTGGCTGCTGTGAAACCATCGGGCCAAACAAGACCCATGGTGGGTGTTCCGGGAGGACCAGCGGCCGCTGCTACAGTTCCCAAAGGATCTGTTGCATTACCGATCATGGCTCCGCCGCCGCACGTACCAGCTACACTATTCCACGTTGTTCCTTCTAATCTAATGTCACCTGTTCCAGCGTCATCATATCCGGCCAGCCAACCGCTGGCGTTTACGAGACCTTGGTCATACATGGCACCATCTGAACCATAAGGATAAGATATCTTATGGATAGAAACCGTGAGTTGTTCTCCGGTTCCCCAGCGGTACACTGGTACACTAACACCTTTAATGGTCAGGTCTGCTGGAGCCTGAAACGTTGTCATAAAAACATCACCAGGGGTGCCATAAAAATATGCTCCCCAGGCATAGTCATACGCCAAGGTATCAGGAGTATCGCGTCCAACGCCGTTGTGGTTGTAATTATAGCGCTGTTCAAAACCAGGCATAATTACAATATCCTGCTCGGGGCTCCCTAGAATTTGATATGAACTCAAATCCTTTCCTGGAATACCAGTGGCATCACCAAGATCGCGGGCACTTACGGGCCACACAAGGGCGAGCAGAAGTCCTACGGATATTAGCTTCTTACTCATTATTAACTCCTTTTTTTTCTTTCTTGCAAGAAAGACGCCAGCAGACAAATCGATGCCTGCTGCTTTTCGTCTTTTATTCTTTTCGATTTGTTAAAAGGTTACTTTTAAAGTTAACCAACTTACACCATCGAAATATTCTGCTGTCCTGTAAGCATAATCTACAGACAGCCCTAGTCCCGTCAAACGGGAAAGATTAAGGCCAAACCCGAAGGTTGGACCCCAGATAAAATCTTCACTTCCGCTTTCCCACTGATCATCTCCTGTATCATCCTCTGTGCCTTCTATAAAATCCTCGCCAAAGGGTTCTGGATCAAACGCCAAAGCTAATCCTGCCCGTGTGTAGAACATATCCATAACATTTATTTCAGCGCCAAAGCGATATTCATCAAAAGAAAAATTGTTGTTTAAAAAAGAGGCGCAAAAAACTGCTTTAGCTGCACCAAGGTCCAAAGGACCGTATGCCACTCCCAGTTCCAGCGTAGTGGGTAATTCAAATGCCGATAAGCTAATTCGCCGCGGTTCAGTGTTAGTACCCGGTTCAGTATCTTCAGGCTGATGGAATTCCTCTAAATCAGCTCCATTAAAAATCATGTTTAAACCCAGATTTCTAATAGATGCACCAATTTTTATACCGTTTGGACTGGTCTTATACTGTACACCTGCATCCAAAGCAAAACCAGTAGCAGACTCACGCATAATTGATTCATTAATAATTTTAATATCTGCACCAAAAAGTATCCGGTCGGTCATTTGACGTGAATACAGGAATCCTAATGTAATAAAATTTGGAGAATATGTTTCTCCTGTCCCATCAGGCAGGTCAGCTGTTGTTACATCAATATCACCAAAATCTAAAGATTTCAGTGAAAGACCAAACATATTCTTTCCACCAAAATTCGATGCTATTGCCGCATAGGTAATATCAATATCCGCTATCCAGGATGAATGGGTAAACATAGCTTCTCCGGTGCCGGACATTCCGGCAATACCAGCAACATTCCATTCTGCAGCTTCAATGCCACTGATACCAGCAACGAACGCTCCCGACATGGCCGTCCCTCTGGAACCCATAGGTATCAAGAGTTCTTGTGCGCCAGCGGTTCCGCGGCGGCGCTTACTGCCTGCTTCGACAATACTGCTGATAAACATAGGTACCAGCAAAGTAATGATGATCATTCTATTTACATATTTTCTACTCATATTTCTATACTCCATTGGAAGTTTAATAGACGTCCAAACGTTCTTCAGGCATGAAGACCGCCAGTTTCAAAACTTTCTCACCTACATCTTCAACCTCGATATGGGCGATATACATACCGCTTGCAACCGGGATACCAGCCGTATTGCGTAAATCCCACTGCGCGCGACTATCTGTATTTACTTCTGTAATTTCATGCTCTATTTTAGCAATCATGTCGCCCGCAATTGTAAAGATACGAATTGTTGTCGTACCCATACCCAGATTGGTGAAGAAAACAAACCTGTTCATCTGATTACGCTCTTCCGGGTTCCTTCCAAAATATGGATTTGGGAATACATTAACATTATCAAGATCAGCATCGGCTGACTGCAACCCTTGGCCAGTAAATGTATAGGTATCTGTTCCCGGTATTATGGGATTTTTGAATGTAACAACAAACTCATTACCGCTTTCATAAGATGTGCTGCTTTTGTTAAAGGTAAACATCCAGCCCATGATTCCGGCATCAGAATAGTGATCATTAAGCATGGCCCCGGTATAATCTCTGTATACTGGCATGAAATACATGTTTTTGGCAAACATATTGCTGCCGGGGTTTTCTTCATCGGCTTCATAAAGCGGTTTGCTGCCGGCAGCCAGGTAAACAGCGACATCAACACGGCGGTCATCCTCAACAGTATGCACTTCAAAGGGAACCCACGCTGTGTCCGGGGTTCCGGCGACCAAACCGCTTACATTGAAGAAGGTGGCAATAGAACCGGCATCCGAAAAAACAATTTTCAAATCCAATTGCAGAAGATCAGGCCCTGGTGCATCTTCCGGTTGGGTCACAGGCAACGGTGCCAAAAACTCTGGCCATGTACCCGAGCCTGAAGCAGACAAACCGCCAAACACAAGCTGGGTAGATGTATCCGCATCAACAGTCGTAGTAGCTGTTGAATAACCGGATGGTGCAGCATAAGTCGCGTTTCTTGCACCCAGAATAAACCCATCTGTGATTTCTACGTTTGTAGCATAATTGGGTAGATCTACAAATTCCAAATCAGAGTTTTCATAATCATAATAATCTGGTGTAGCAGGGAAAAGAGCATCTGTCAAAACCACTTGATTATTATCCGTATTTGTTAAAGACCAATAGTAAACCGAATCCACCATATCAAATGAAATATTATAACTATTATTTGTCAGTTGATAGGGGTCCACAACATGAGGCAAGAATGTTGCATCAGAAAGGCCCGTGTGTGTAACAGCCAGAGTATCATTAACACCGCTGGCTAATGCATTGCCCATGCCTGGTCCTCCAGGAACGACTTCAATTGCATTGATAGGGCTTTCGATCACCCGCTGTGCTGCATCCGGGTCATAAGCATAAGCTGTAACAGCAAAATAGTATTTCCTGTGATTAATAATATCACGGCTATTGAGTACATCATACGTTATTTCAACATAGTGATTAATACCAGAATCTGTCCCAAACTGAGCAGGCAGTGAAAGGAGCTCACCTGTAGCTTCATCCAGAGATAGATCCAGAATTGTTTTTATATCATCAACAACATCATATGTTTGAATCCTTGTCCAGGGACCATTTAGAGAAGCGCCCTGGTATATATTGTACCCCTGGAAGGAATAAGCACCACAAGCATAGTTTTCAATAACATCACTGTTTTCCTCAAAAGTCAATATTACTTTCTTATCCAGTTGTGCCATTGTAACGCTGGGGGATGATGGGGAACACACATTAAAATTTGCATCAAACGCACCTTGTGCAAAATTATCAAAATATAACATTTTGGTAATGGATTTGGCCCAGTTAGACCCCGCAGCAAGGATCATGGCACCAACCACTTCCTGAGTATCACCGGGAGCAAAATAAAACGGACCGGAAGTCATCAAATAACGGCGGTCACCCGGAACATCATCGATCCAACCCACACCTGTTACTGGATCACCGTTATGTACGAATACTGATGGTTCATTCGTTGTAGGATCAATGTATGGGTCACCTGTGTTGCCAACTAATCCATTCATATAACGGTACGTTTCTTCTGCCGTTTCGGGATCTGAAAAGTTGGGGTTACCATTGATGTATTTGGCGAAGGAAGTTAAACCGAGTTTTTTCATATCTGGAAAATCGCGTAAATAATAACCTTTGCCCTGACCCCAGGTCAATATTGTCGCTGTATCACCGGGAGAATTAACAATAGGGCCCTGAAAAAAGTCACCACCGGCTGCAGGGACTTCTACACCGTATGTATTATCCCCATCTGCATCATTATATGTATAGCCCACACTAAGATCTGTATTACAGGCTACCAGGTCATCGGTAGCATCACCGACATCATCATCGTGCCACATGGCTACAAATACACTATCCAATTCATCGGATCCCTTGTTTATAATCACCCAGCGCAGGAACATAATATTGCCCATGGCGCCGGCCTGGTCAAAACCAAAAATAGAGGTCTGAACATCTACATTCATGGGCGGGGTACCCCACAGTGGAGTATGGGTTGCTGCATCACCATCATTCATGACGTGCCAGTGGAACATATCACCTAAAATTTCAGGATAATCACCATCATTCTCTGGATCATATACACCATCACCATCTATATCCACCCAGGGCGCGCCATCATGAACCGGCCAATTTTCAAAATCATTTGATGGTAAATCCGTTGTTACCATTTCCGTAAACAAACTGGTTCCTTCCAAGGTGCTAACTGGTAATTCCATTGTCATGGCGTCAAAAGTAGCCCAGTCATTTTGCAGAAAAGCTTCTACTTCTTTCTTTTGTATTTGATAAATTTTGCCAGAATTGGAATCATCCGAGCCGATGGAACCGGGTACAAACTCAACTGTGTATTCAGCAGCTGCGGTGCGTATTTCATCAACCCAATCTCCTCCTGGCGCTTTGGAGCGTCCACTAGCCAGCCAGATACCAGATTGAAAAACAGCCAGCTTACCACTGCCTTTTGGCCATTCCAGGCCAGAGTTTCCAGTCACATGATAACTGGCATCATCGCCATGGTTACCATGTACTGAACTAATCTTATTGCCATCCCAAATAACATGTTCAACGGGGGAAGCCATGGATTTATATGTTGGTCCATGATACATATTTTGCCTATTTACCGGCTCTGCAGCCCATACATAAGTCAGGCTAAATATGAAGATGAATAACCGTTTGTAACTCGCCATAGAAATCTACTCCTTAACTTTTATCCAAATATTATTTAATCAGTGTTTATAAATCTACCCGTAGGCCGATTTGAACTTGCCGTGGGGTTCCCCAGCGGCTGGGTGATGTAATCCGTGATGTATATAGATCTTGACCAGATTCTGGTCCGCCAATAGCCCAATCATTCAACCAGTTTTGACCTGCTTGTGTTGTTAGATAACCATCATTATCTGGTAAGCCAGAATAATTATACACCGCTGAAACGTTTTGAGTGTTCAATACATTCTTCACAACACAAAACAGACCAAGGTTTACACCGCTGATTACAAAGGTTTTATCCAGACGAAGGTCAATATTGAACGTGGCCGGCATTACACCTGAATTCAAACCAGCAACAGGCTGGTCTGAAAGCTGTCCGCCAAATACTGCTGTCCGTGGTTTTGAAGGCGTATACCGCAAACCACTGCCAAAACGCAAAAGAATATTGGCACCAAACAGCGGCAGCATGCTTCTGGCCCCGGTCCTGTAATCAATGTTCAGATTACCGGTATGGCGTTGGTCAAATGTCATGGGTGATGTAAAGGTAGGATCATTGCCGCCCAGCCATGAAATCCGATATCCTGTATTGGCATTCGATCCCGTACCGCCGGCCCAAGACAAAGTATAATTGGCTGAAATCCGTGTGTTACCGATCCGTCTGGTATTTAATGAAAAGTTCAGTCCTTTATTAGTGGCATAATCACCATTAACGTATAGGGCATATCCGGTAGGACGTGCAGCAACATTACGAATCTGTAAATAATCCGATTTTTCATTGTAAAACATAGTAATGTCAATACTGATATCATTTGTAACTAATTGCTTAAAACCAATTTCGTAATCTGTGGTTTTGGTGGGCATCAGTTCCGGGTTAGGTGAGCGTGTATAATTCCCCTGTTCAATATTGGATAAAAACCGTGCATAGCTAATGTATAGATAATCAAATTTTACCGGCATTAAGTATTTACCATATGTTGCATGGAACACTGTTTTATCCGTAACCGGGAACGCTAAACCAATACGTGGACTAATTTGCGTCGAAGGTGTTACATCAACCTGATGAATTAATCCTGTGGCATCATCATCTGTGGGTGCACTGTATAAGTATTCAAAGGGGTCGCCTTCTCCATTTCCATCTAAATCAGTATAGTAAACTGTTTCCGCTAAAGTACCGTTATCAGTGATGATAATATTCTGATTCCCGCCCGTGGCTGGATTAAATACTTTGTTTGCCGGGTCTACACTATCATAACGCAGCCCCAGGTTCATTATCAAATCATTCAGTTCAAATTTATCCTGAATATAAAAAGCGGTTATGATTGGTGTTTTCGCGTCTTGAAAAGCCGTGCCAGAGTGATGTTGACCAGTAATATCATAACCAATATTATTGGCATAGGCACCTTTATAGGCCTGGAACGTCTGGTCAGCAAAATAATCATCATAATTGGCATCGTTGCCTTCTGCTTTATAGGTATCACCTGGGTCTTGTGTATAATCGGCAATTCCATCGGGTCCTACAACCAGGGCACCGGCACTGTCATTCCATGCCACATCCCAGGTCCATATGTCTTGAGTTTCTGAATAGGGCGCGTTACTGGAAAAATACCTGGCTACACGGCCTCCTGACACAGAATAGCTGCGAATATTTGCTTTTTCATAGTGACCACCAAACTTGAGTTCGTGGTCTCCAAGTTGCCAAAGGATCGATCCTCTTATTGTGTTACGCTCTTTTTCAGATCTAGAATACCATGTTCCGGATTGGCCGGCTACACCATAATTGGCTATTTGCTCCATGGAGCTCGGTTGTGAATTGATCCCTTTCCACAGCGGATTCACAAATGCTGTATCATAATCTATACCTACAAACGTCAGGGTAGTGTCATCGTAATCCCAATATGAATTCGTCACAGTGTTTCCTGCTGCATCCAAATACAACCAGGTTGGATTGGAATAATCTTCTACTTTACCATTCATCATATATGGTAATTCAGTTGTGGAAACAGTGCCGTCCTCGTAAACGAAGTTATCAAAACCCTTTTCATAGACTGGATCATAAGAACTGGCATTACTGCTGAAATTATCAAACTGCAGAGAGTAAAACATTTTGTCAACACCTGGTACATCACCTGACAGCCGGCCGTACAAAGTGGAAATTGTATTAAATGATTGACCGAAACGGTTTGTTAGCGTGCCGCCGTCATTATAATAATTAAACAGATGGCCGGTATGGGAATAGTTGGAGCTCTGGCTATCAAAATAAGTGCCGCCCAGTTTAAACTGCCAGGCAAACGGCAAAAATTTATTTAAGTCAAAAAGCAGGTTCCAGTTAGCTGATAGCCTATTATACCAGTTATTAGCCCGCGGTCCATAAACGTATGAAATATCATCTGTGTCAATTTTAAGATAATCGGGGGCATCATATTCACCATCAGTATAACCTTCTCCTGTCATGTCCACCCAAGGTTCACCAGTATCCCAAATAGTGTTGCCGTTCTGATCTGTGAATGCTTCGCCATTATCCGGAAGTCCATTCAAGGGATTCAGTTTGTCCGTATCGTATAATGGGAATGAGCCCGCTGTAGGACTATCGTCCTGTTCAGTCCATTCTACGGCTCCATAATAACGAATAAAATCTAAAATGGGAATGGGGCCGCCCAGTGAGCCGGAAACGAGTTTATTTCCATAAGAATATAATTTAGTTCTATCTGTACTTGGCGCTGTGGCACCAATATCAGTAAGGGATTCCCCAGTAAATTGCAGTCTATCTCTTCCTGTTTTTGTAGAAGTATTTACAATACCTGCATTCGCTGAACCGTATTCTGCACCAAAACCACCGGCCTGGAAGGATACTTCCTCAATACTAATATTGGGAATGCTGCCTGTGCGTGTCAGGCTAAATGGATCACTTACATTTACACCATCCACATAAAAACCTACTTCTTCGGCACGACCGCCACGGACGTGCAGGTTACCGCCATCCTGAACAACGCTTGTTTGTAAAGCCACTACATTAGCATATCCTCTAATGGGTAGATTTTTAATATCCTCCGCCCGTATTACGCGCACCTCGTTAGTGGCGTTTATCTCAATAAGGGGTTTATCAGCTATTACTGTAATTTCTTCTCCACTAATTGCTTCTGAGGAAAGTTCTACTGTAAATAAGTTGGTTGTAAGGTCTTTAGTGACACGTATATTTTCGATCGTTATCACCGCATAACCAATGTAAGACAATTTTACATTGTACAACCCCGGGGGAATATTCAGGATATAAAAATCACCACCTTCATCTGTGGCAGCACCCAGGCTGGTTCCTTCCAGGACTACGTTAACACCTGACAACAAATTTCCATTCGCCTTATCCGTTACTGTCCCCATGACCTTCCCTGTTTCACCGGCAAAAATCATCATTGGGAATACAATGATAAGAAGAGCTATAAATAGCTTATTTGAATGTTTTGACATAACTATTCTCCGTGTTAATTAAATCTTTTCTCTTTTTATTCTCGGACCGTTAAGGACTTGAAAAAAAACTCCGCATGCTGTAAAAAGGACACGGAGTTTAACTGTATATAGCGCTACTATCAACAAAATACCATACACGACAATATACAATTATTCCTGTCTTTGGATGAATTTAGGTTAATCACGTAAAGAATCAAGGATTTTTCTTGCATCTGCGTTATTTTTGTCAAGCTTGATTATCCTCGACAAGGCTCTTTTAGCTTCGTCGAGACGCCCCTGACGCTGAAATACAGTAGCTAAAGTACCGTATGCCAGTACAAAATCATTGTTTATTGATAGAGCTTGCAAAGCAAATCTTTCTGCATTTTCCAGGTCCTCCTCTAATAAAGCAATATTGCTCATATTATGCATGGCAAAAATATGGTCTGGATCAAGCGCTAAGCAGGATAAAAAATCATTTTTCCCTTTACCAAGCTCAGTTTGTTTGTATAACAGCAATTCTCCGCGATTATTAAACGCATTAGCATAGTCTGGATCTAACGAAATGGCCATGGTATAAGCAGCAAGGGCTGCATCAATAGAATCAGAAAATAGCAGTGCGTGGCCATAATTATTCCACACAACAGGATTATAAGGATAGCTATTAATAGAACGCTGAAAGGATGACAGTGCTTGTGTTAATCTTTCATTTGCGAAGGCCAGAACACCTAATTGTGCTAAGGCCAGAGTATGATTTGGGTCTTGCGCTATGGTTTGATAATAAGCCGATTCTGCATTTTTCAAATCTCCCGTTAAATGATATGCCCTGCCCAAATGATACCATCCTGCAATTTGATGATCATTTTCCTGAAGAGATTTTTTTAACATTGCGATAGCTTTAATTAAATAATCTTTGTGCTGATGTCTTGATTCAAAATAGCGGACGTAAGCAATTCCTGTTTGTATTGCGTTAGGGCTTTTTTCTTTAGTAAAAAAGTTCACCAACTCAATGGGGGCATTGTATATCCTCCCTGAGATCGGTGTGGTAGTTGTCTGGATTTTTTTTGGAATCTGAATCTTATGGTCAGTAAAATTTACATGAGGAATATCCGCTGTGCCACCTTGTGTCATATGACATTTAACACAGTCTGAATTTTGTTTATGGTTTTCAATGTTCTTTACTATCAATGTTTTTGGGTCATGGCAGGCTAAACAATTATCATTAAAAGACATGCGACTGTGTTCCTGCACCGGTACGTGGGGATTATGACAGGTGATACATGTTAAAGAACTGCTTTCTTGGAAACACGCGCTTTTGGCCAAACGTTCTGCATGACTGGCAATGCGAAATTCATTCGGTGTTTGGTTTTTTTCCATAAATATGCTTTTTACTAAGCTCAATTTTATACCGGGGCGAAAATCTGTACTTCGTTTATCTGGCTGAAATACACTGATTTCACCCTGCAAATGGCATTGCTGGCATACATCCAGTTGTTCCTGAAAAGGCAGGTGTTTAGGGTTTACGATTGTATAATCTATACTTCCTTTTTGTTCGTTTTTATTGTCTGTTCGCGTTTGAACATGCAGCCGGCCCGGACCATGACAGCGTTCACAGCCAATACCATGCGGCAGAGGTGTATTATACTTGTTTTGCGAGTTGGACTCAAAATCGGTAAAACTATTGTGACAATGCATACATTCTTCAACAATAGGTCGAAAAAAGCGCATGTTTGTAGAATGATAGCCTGGGCTTAAATCCCACTTTTTTTTATCTACATACCACGTAAGGGGCAATTCTTTCACAAAACCATTCTGTATTGTCACATAAGTACGATTATGATTTCCGGAGCCAATGACATAATCGGCTCTGCGGTTTAATTCGTGGATTTTTTCACCAGCAGCATTGATTCGATATTCCGTCTGGATAATATTCCCCTCCTGTAATGATGCTTTGTAAAAAAAGTTATTATTGGCATCATAAATAGGTGCATTATTTTTAAAATCTTCGATTGCTTCCGCATTTCCCGCTGGATAAAATGAACGGCCCATGCCGGTGCGTATAAAACTATTATAAATATTTGCATGGCAGGCGGCACACTCTTCATCTCCTATATATTGTACAGAAGAATCCAGATTTTTGTAATAGGGTATTGTTGATCTATTGGGCTGGGTAAACAATAAACCAACAAACATAATGGCAAAAGTCAGTAAAATGAATAAATGTCGTTTATTCATTTTACCATTAACTTTTTTGGGGGAATGGGATGAGAACTTGAAGTGAGTGATTTCTTGAATGGCTTTTTCTTTTTCCTGGCCATGATCAAGAAATTAATGCTTTATTACTTCCCTACCAATCATCACCATAAGGGCCGCCATAAATTCCCATATCATTGCGTGAACTGTTGGTGTTATTGTATATATCATCAGGATTACCGGCATTTTTGCAGGGAGAATTCAATTCCAGTACAAAATTGCCGCGATTCGAATCAACGAACATCGGGTCCTCATTCAAGTTTCCCTCTCCAGAAACAAACTGAAATTCATCTGTGTCCGTGTATATTGAATTTTGAGGATAGAGCCGTGTATCATTACCACCAAGATTTTGCCAGGCAATTGTATTAATAACAGACATTGCACCCAGCATGACAATTGATCCGGAAAAATTAGATCCGCCCCACCAGCCGCCGCTGCTTGCTGATGACATGTTTTTATAAAGTACACAATTAATAATATCTGCTGCCCCCGCTGAACTAATCAGAATTCCACCACCACCAGCTGTTGCCCGGTTTTTAATGAATAAGCTGTTATACACTTCTGTGTAACCACCAACGCCTAGACCTCCTCCGGAGCCCGTGGTTTCATTGCGGCGTATGATAGAATTGCGTATTATTAATGTTCCCTCTACCTGGTGTATGCCTGCAGAATTAAATGAATTGCCTGGAAAACGAGCATAGATCTTATTTTTATCAATTTTGCAGCGAATAATTTTGTTATTGCCATCTGTTATCACACCGCCGCCTTCCCGGTTAGAGAAATTTCTAGTGACTCTACTTTCAATCATTTGCGCTTCATCTTGCAAATAAACGCCGCCGCCCATACCATTTGGATAGATTTGAAGATTGGCATTTATATCTTCTTTTGCGCGATTGTTACGAATGATACAATCTTGAATAACTGTATTTCCTTTCGCCCAAATACCGGCACCATAAAGAGCTTCTCCACCGATGATAGTCAGTCCTTTTAACTTCCCGCCATTTATTTCCACAACAGAACCGATCTCATTCAGACCGCCAAACAAGGTTATTTCCGGTATGGTAATACCTCTGATAGTTACATCTTTATCTAAAAATTGAAAATGTCCACGATAAAGACCTGGATACACTTTTATTGTGTCGCCATTATCTATAAAATTTGAATCAAATGCTGTTTGGGGATCATCGTAATGACTGGGAACTTTTAATGATGACACATTGGGCACTACAAACGGAGCGGATAGGGCATGGATGAATTGATCGTCCTGATCAACGATTCGAACACGGTATTGAAAAGTAACGTCATCATCTATGGTGTCTGTATATGACGTTTGTAAAGAATCCTGAATATGGGCAAGCTCTACCCATACAATACTATCGCTGTAAGTTGCAGAGCGTTCAACTAAAAATTCTTTGAATTTTTTTATGGTGATGTTGGACCATTCCAAAGTGACCGGCGAAGGATGGTATATCTTTTCATTTTTATAATTGTGACTCACTGCAAATATATCATCATCTGTGGGTTCTGTGGAAAAAGGTGATTCACATCCAAGGTAAACAAAAAGTAATAATAAAATACGTTTCATATCTTATAAGCTGATCTTGAATGTGACAATTTCCCTGTAGCGCTCAAAATAATTAAATCCTTGTCTGATGCTTTCTTCCAACGTTAAATCTAATTCTTCTTTGGACATCATATTTCTGATTGTATAAGATAAACTGCAGTTCAACTTCCAGAATTTCTTTTGCACAGTAATGTTCAGATTAGCATTCTCCCGTGCTTTGCGCACTCCATCGCCATAACCAGCAATATAATAATACTGTTCACCTTCGTTCAAATGATCATAGCTCAACGTGAGCCAGCCCAAATTCAATTCAGCAGTGGAAACATAACGATATTCAGGTTTGTTGGGGAAAACCAAAATATTGCTGATGCCTAACCAGGTTCCAGCACTGCTAACAGAAAATTTGCCATCCAACATAAACATTTTCAGCGCTGCTTCAAACCCGCGGATATCGGCTGTCAAATCATTAAATGGAACCGGGGGTCCTACTTCAACTGGTCGATACGCAATCTTGTTTGTGTAGTCATTGATAAAGACACCAAAAATCAAATTTATTTCAGAAATGGGTAATTCTGTCTGGACATCCATAAAGGTCATATTCAAATTGACTTCTGTAGTAGACAAATGCTCACGGGTAAGCACTGTGTCCATTGAACTATCGAACACGGCATGGGCAAAACGGAAGCGGTCACTCAATGTTGGTAATCGGGAATTGTTGCCCTGATTCACAAACAATGAATAACGCAGTTTATTGGTTTGACCATCAACATGAACCCCGAGTCTTTTGCTGGTAACAACTGTGTTTAATTCACTGTAATCTTCATCCAGTTCTCCTGTCGGTAGTCCTTCAGCATAATAATTATAGGTTTCATCAAGGACTGTTTTAATTTTGTTATATCTAAGACCGACTTCCCAATTTATATGATCCAAAATAGGGCTGTCGCTCACTATCGCCCAGCGGGAAACCAGAGCCAGAGCTCGGGTGATTCTGGACATATCCGCCACATGATCCTCCGTCTGGAAACCATCTACATCAAAATAAGAGCGGTCACCATTAAAAAATTGTTCCTCGGATTCAATTTGAATTGTGTTTTTTATATCTCGGATCGAAAATCCTTTGGAGGCTTGCAGTATGTTAGAGCCATCCTTTAGTTTTTCATTGACACTGGTAAAATAGTTTTGGTTTAAATACCAGGAGCGCTGTCCCGCCATAAATGACCAATCTTGTGTTTTTAAAATCGGTCCTTCATATTTTGTACTTATCACTTCCAAGCCATCATCAGCTGTTACGCTGCCTGATTCAAATTCAAGTGTTTTGGCCAAATTGTACCAGCTAATATCAACTCGTCCAAAAAGAACGTCCACGCTGCCAAACATATTGTTAAAAATAGATGTGGTAATGGTACGACCGCCGAAAGCACGCTTCTTTCCTGTGTAGCGGCCGCCTACACCAACAGGACCATAGACACCCGAAGCCCCAAAGGACAAATCCAGATCATCACTGTACGTTTGACCAAGGCCTTCAGCAACATAAGCCGTGTTGGCCGTGGCTTTACGGCTTTCTACATTCACTATTCCGCCAATAGCATCACTGCCAAATAGAGATGAACCACCGCCTTTGATGACTTGAATTTGTTCAATGGCATTCAAATCAATGAAAGACAGATCCGCCACACCAGTATTGGCATCATTGATACGCACTCCATCTAAAAATACAGCCACATCGGTGGCATTACTGCCGCGGATGCTGACAGTCTGTTTACCACTGTTGGCATAGTTCAACTGCAAACTGGAAACGCGTCGCAGGGCACTACCAATATCGCGAGCTCCCTGTAGCTCTATGTCTTCAATATCAATCCGATCCACCGCTGAAGCCACATCCAACTCTACCTTTCTACGCACTCCCATAACGTCGACCTCCTGACTTTCAAGAACAGTAGGTGTAAGTTGAATTTGGACTAATGTATCTTTTTCTACTACAACTATGATCAAATCATAGGCGATATGAGTAGCTTCCAGGGTAATCGGGTAATCTTGTGTAGTGGAAAAAGTGAATTTCCCTTCCAAATCAGAGGCAGCGCCTTCTGTGGTTCCTTTAATTATAATATTTACACCAGGAATGGGATTACCATCACTGGCATCAATCGTGCGGCCGTTTATATCTTTAGTCTGAGCACCTAACAGGCACAGAATGGATAATAGTATAATTAGAAATTTTTGCATAAGGGGGTGTAAAAACAGGCGAGAAGTTAATGGATTTATGAAAAGAGAGTACTCATTTCTCTTTTCATCTTTCCCCTCATCCCATAATCGCCTGAATAGCCCATGTTTCCAGAGCTATTTTCTGAGTGCCGCCTTTAAAAAAACATGTTCCGGAATTTCAACATCAAACTGGATGTCCTCGATTACCCATTCCGTGCCCTTGCTGTTGCGCTTTAGTGCATCCTTGAAAATAAAACGCGAAGGAAACCAGCGACCTTGGACTTTTTTGATTCCATCCATGGTTGATGTCTTTAACAATTTTCCGCTCTTGGCATAAAGCTCTTCTTTTATGGGCAGCAGGTATTCCTTATCGATCCAGGCCCTGCGCTTGGGATAGGACAACCCTTTCACTTTTGCTTCAAGAAGCATGATCCAATGATCTCGTCCATCGATCTCTATTGATCCCTCCAATGTGGCTTCGTATAGTTCAACGAGCGGACGATCTTCCATCATATCATTATAGGACATGTCTGAACCCATAACGGATTGGCGCAGCATGTGACCGGAGATCTGGATCACCCGGTCTGTCTGGGGAGAATAGGTCCAGAGCTTATCATCCAGTTTCAACATTTTTGTACCCGCTTCCCGGGGCGGAGAAAGATATTCAGTGAAGGCCTGATTAATGCCCACAACCCAGTTCCGGGATTCAATGGTGCGGCTGGAACGCCGCCCGTGGACGACCATTTTGCTGGTGATCACACGGCTCTTTGCGTTGAGGTTATTATCCATGGCTTTGATAATATCCTGAACTGTCATTTCATCTGATTGCCCTAGCAAAAAAGAAAATGATAAAAGAAAAATAACTATCTTAATCATGTCTCTAGTTCCTTAAATAACTGGGCCATTTCTCGTTTGTATATGGCACGCCCGGCCATCATAGTCCCTAATACAGTGGCGAGGACACCGGGAATAAAACCAATAAAGTAAAGATCCGGGGTCACCTGGGCATAGAAAACATTGGACATAATAATATCGGTTGAGCTCAGACTTTCCATTGCCGCCGAATAATCCAAGCCCACTTCCTGCATATAATAGGTAATACCGAGTCCCATGGCCGTGCCAATGACAGTGCCAATGAAGCCAATGATGACCGACTCCACGATCATAGAACGATAGACCTGACCTTTCGATTCCCCTATGGCCAGGCGCATACCGATCTCTCCGTAGCGGCGCAGACCATTCATTAGACCCATGTTCCACAGTACTATCATGACAATAACCAAGAATATTACCAGTATAATGGCCATGGCCGCATTACTGAAATCCACCATGGTGCCCATCTGGTTGGCATCCCGGAGGGCCATCATGATCGGGCTAAAAATATCGGTGCTATCGTTATGGTTGATATTGTATTCCGTACGCATGGCAACAGCGGCTTGATCTTCATAATAAAGTGAATTGGTGTAGCCCAAAATCTCTGAAGCAGCATTTTCCATGTCCAGTGCCTGCCGAGCACCTGATATATCAACAAGCATCATATGCCTGTCCACCGGGCCTAAATTCAATTTAAAAGTGCCAACCACGGTGAAGTTGTAGGTGGTAAAGGCATTGTACATGGTGGAACCGATTAGGGTTACAGTTTCACCGGAGGAAAGCCCCAGCCGGCCGGCCAGTTTAGTGCCGAGCAATACTTCATTCGCATTCTCAGGCAGCCTTCCAGTTACCAAGCGCCGTTCAAGTTTCCAGATTTCAATTTGTCGGGAATCAGGTGAAAGAAAATCAATACCCAGGGCGTAGACCGGTCCCTGCGCCTGGGTTTCGCCATTTTCATCTGGTACATCCAAGAGTCCGCCAAACGTGATCCGCGGTGTCCAGAAATAATCTGGATGTTCCTGGTTCAGCTCCCGGACCAATTTCTCCGTGTTTAGCAGGGCTAAGTCATTGGGTAGAAGCTGGTTTTCTTCATGATAGGCCTTGGTCATGATTTTCACGTGGCCCGTGGATACCACGGCAGAATCAAGAAACATGCTGTTCATAATCCCGGTAATAAACCCCTGAAATAAAACAATCATGGCCACAGTCAGTGTGACCACAATAACTGGAAAAAGACTTCTGGATCGATCCCGAAGTATTCCTTTTGTTAAAAATTTGATCATACGGCCACCTTGCCCCGCAAGGCATCGGTGGGTTTCATTCTGGCGATGCGGCGGGAAGGCATATAGCTCACAATAAGCACAATGATGGATACGATAATAGTTGTGGTGATGAGCAGTCCAATGGAATAAACAGGAATTAGGCGTTTCGCAATAATTAAGCCCATTTGCCCTTCAGAATAATCAATACCAAGGTTGATCCCATAAGCTCCAAAATACCAGAGCACCGGTCCGAAAAGAATCACGGTCATGATGACGGCCAAGAAAGCATTGAGTCCGCCTTCAAGGGTAAACAGCCCCACCACACGGGAGCGGGTCATCCCCAGAGCCATGAGGGTGCCGATCTCTTTGCCGCGACGAAAAATAGACAACACCTGGGCGTTAAAAATTCCCATGGCTGCCAGAGCAAGAAGTATGATATACATTATCGCTGCATTGGGCTCATCTGCTTTAATGAGGGCCTCCATGTCCCGGATCAGGTATTTTACATCACGGGGAACCCAGTCACCTTTATTTTCTACAATTGACAATCCTTCAGCATAGGTTACATAGGTAGCTTCCCCTTCCATGGCTAGCATAGCCTGGGCCTTTTCCAGCGGTACCCAGATATGACCCATATCCAGCTTGAAATTCTCCGTATCCATAATATGCACTACTGTACCCTCGTCAGCGTCATAGGTGCGGTTGGCGTCCAGCCAGCGTATGGTAAAGGCATCGCCCACTTCCAGCTTGGAATCATTGGCCATGCCCTGTCCGATCAGCACCGGAATAGTGACTTCATCATTATTGGCTAGCGTTTGCGTAGGCATGTTGACAATATTCTGTTCTGGGGTAATCCCTTTCATGATCACCGGCATGATGCGCCCATTGGGATAGATGGAAGCTTGACTCACCAGTACCGATATAGCTTTTTTCTGATCCACAAGTGCTCTGACAGCATCGGGTGGAACAGAGTGAGCATCTTCAAAGGTCATAGGATCCAGGGGAACATAGTCGGGGTGCCAGTAGGCACCGCCGGCAATCTCCGTATCTATAGAGACCTGCATGGCGTGTTCCCGCATGCCATCGTACATGGCGGAGATGAAGATGATCATGAAAAAAGATATTGCGGTAACAAAAACATTAAGCCAGGTGCGCAGCTTGGCACCGAGGATATTTTTCATGGCAATATTAAACAGCATTTCTATTTACCAGCCTTTGGGTTATCAATCTGTTCATCTTCCGTAATTTGACCATCATCCAGATGGATAATCCGCCGCAGGTAGGCCATGATTTTTTCATCATGGGTGGCAAAGATGAAGGAAGTAGAGAGTTCTCTGTTCAGCCGCACCATAATTTTCATAATGTGATGAGAATTTTCCGCATCCAGGTTAGCTGTGGGCTCATCTGCAAGTATCAGTGCCGGTTGGTGAACAATAGCCCTGGCAATGGCCGTGCGCTGGCACTCGCCGCCGCTGAGCATTGCCGGACGGGAATCTGTCTTATCGCTGAGTCCGACCCATTCTATGGCCTGAGAGACCCTTTTTTCCCGTTCGGTAGTATTCACCTTGTTCAAAATTAGGGGAAGTTCTACATTTTCAAATACGGAGTAAACCGGCAGCAGGTTGTAGCTCTGGAAAATAAAGCCCATGCTCTTACGTCTCAACATAGCGCGCTCACCGTGGGATGTGTTATTCAGGGCCATGCCCAGCACACTCACCTGTCCTTCGCTGGGGGAGTCCAGTCCGCCAATAATGTTGAGCAGGGTGGTTTTGCCGGAGCCGGAAGGTCCGACCAGGCCGGTGAATTCACCCTCGTCCAGGACCAGGTTCACATTCTTAAGAGCTGTGAAAAAATCACCCCCCACAGGAAACTGTTTAACCAAATTTTGAATTTCAACTACAGAGTCATTTGCCATAATTTTTCCTAATGATTGTAAATAAACATGAATTGTAACCCGGTACCAAATCCGGCTAAAGTTTTTGGTAAATATTCTTCCGTAAAATTGTATTCAGATCGTTTTGGGCTCAGCGACAAAATCAAATTTAAGCTATAATGATCATAGGTTGCGCTCCACCGCAGATAATTGTAAGCCCTGTTTTCGTCCCAGTCTAATTGAGAGATCAACATAATCTGATGTATCATTCCCAAGGGTATACTTGCCATAAATGCTGTATATGTTTGAGAAGTATTTGAACCATTTTGCTTTTGGTCAATGGTTAAAGACTCGGTCATAATCAGTATTCCGCTGGCAATGGGCAGTGTGTAATCGGCACCCATGGTGACCATTTTTATTTCAGAATTATCGGAAAAAATAAAGGCCCCTTCCATCCATGATCCAATAAATCCATCATAGCGAAGATCCAGAGCAATACGCTGATGAGGTCCCGAAATAATGACCGGAAACTGCCCTTCTGTCTGGGGTGTCACTGTTGGATCCTGGTGATAGGTTACCCCCCACTCGCCGAAACCTGTCGATAGTTCTGCCCGTCCCCCAAATGAAATCGTATCCTGATTGGAGTTAATCAACCACGACCAGATAGATAAAGAATTGGATGGAAAAACACGCAGCCGAAATGCTTCTACACCGTCCGTTTGACCCGTGGGGTCTTTGAGATCGATGGTATCAAACCAGGAGAGAGACCGTAAAATTTGAGATGGACCAAAAACAATTTTCTGCAAGCCAAGGCGCGCTTCTATTTTTTCACTGGAATACCGAATCCACAAACGATGGTGATTTTCATGATTATTTGAAAGGGAATCTGAGGAATAACTGCGGTCGAAACGATATGCCCATTCCACATCAATAAATTGGGAAGCGGATAAATTGCGTGATAACGAAAAAGTGGGAATGTATCCAATTGATGATTCAAATGAAGATTGATTTTGAGGCGGATCGTTTCCTGTAAGTCCACTGATCCATAATTGACCTTTTGTTAAAACGGACTGTGCTGTAGTTATTTCTTGCGGCATTAGTAACATTAAGGCTAATAGTATAAGAAAGTTGTTTATATTGTTTGTATGATACAAAGAATTATTCAACTAGTATTTTTCTGTTAATAATAGCAGTTATGCTATCAATAAAATCATGACTATAGCGAAACTATCCTGCTGTGCATTTGCAGTTAGAAGGAAAAAGACGGGAATGTGCATGGTGTAATTTAGTCTCTAGCCCATTGTAGGTCCAGAAGGGGCAAAATATGAAGTTGGGCCATATGCTCATTAGGATAGCCATCAGGATACACACCATAAATTAGTTTATACCCAAAGGAAATATGAAAACGGGGCGATTTTTCCCAGGTCACCACGCTTTTATGCTCCAAGGCCATGAAGCCTTTTATGCCGGGGATCAAGAATAAATCTCCATCTACAAGATAGGTCAAATTCTTTTTCATGCGGCTATTCAAATCAGCACCAAAACGCAATAACCAGCCGTTGTAGAACACTGCCAAACGATGATAAACCAGCGGCAGATCAATGGTAGATTCTTCAGCCAAGTCAGCAGCGCCCAAGGCAATAGCAAATCCTGCTTTTCCAGTAAATATCCTATCCCGATCAAGCGGTTTGCTGGCAACTATTGTGTTCCATAATGAAAACATATGTGGTATCTCAAACTCGGGTGATATCAAGGCGAACATATTAGGTCCACCTATGTCCATGCCCAAGGGGCTTTGCAGTTTTTTAAGTAAAGGTGTGGGGTAGTAAAACGAATGGACAGTTGATATTGCCCACTCGCCCTTCTGCAGCCAGCGCTGTTTCATTGTTATGTTCGGCATCAGCAATGAAGATAATTTGAAAAAAGAAATTTCCCTTTTTTCACTTTGTCCCCAGCGGACAGGCTGAAACAATCCATATTCCCAACGACCCTCCGGCAGGGTGTAGGCTGTGCCCGGCTGCCATAATCCTTGCTGGCCCAACATAACAGTCATCAAAAGTGCGGGTATTAATTTTCTCATGGTAATGTTACAGTCGCTGTAATCGGTGCGTGATCAGAAAGCATAAGCGTATTCTGATGTGTTTGCCCAGAATTTTCAACTACAGCAAGATTAGTAAACAAGTAATCCAGCTTGCGATCCCAAGGATTTTCACTTGCTGTGCTATGTGTTAAATGTCCATCTGTTGCGATAGCTTCAATGAGTGTAATAGCCGGATTATAGGAATTGTATAACGGCTCCAGAAGGCTGCGTTCATTATCAAAATTGTTGAAATAACTACCTTCCCTGTGGGGTCCTCCATCGGAGTCAGTATGGTATTCATTTCCGGGGCAAACATCCGTTAAACAGAAATCATATGCTTCTGCTCCTGGCGGAATAGAGTTCAGATCACCGCCAGAAATAAAACTATAGCCCGCGACGTCAATATCATCCAGGGTTTCTACAAATTTATCAATATGCTTTTGTTTAGTATCATCAGTGGCAAAAGCTGTGGAGTGTGTATTCACCACATAAAAATCATCCTGGCCAGGAATGGTAATTCCTGTTTTCAATACATTTCGGCGCAAGTAGAACAATAGGGTCAAGGCATCCTGGTCTCCCCTTAAGGGAAGCTGAACACGTTCAGCTGATTCTATGTCCCATTTACTAAACACAGCGTTGCCAGCATCAATGCGGCCGATGCCATCGCTGGGAATAACCTGTGCTTGCCACATAGATGCATATGCACCATAATTCAAGTCTGTATTATCTAATAACCATTGCACCTGATCAATATAGGCAGTGCGTTTGGACTCCCGATCCACTTCCTGCATAACAATAATATCCGGATCCAGCTCGTTGATCTTATTGGCAATAGATTCTAAAGCATCCATGACTTCGCTTTCTGTGAAGATAGAGCGTTCCCCACAGGAATCACCAAAGAACGGCAAGCGGCCAATGCCAAAGCGGATATTCCAAGTCATTATCTTTATAGTGGCGCCGGGAACAGGAGCCGTGGTTGAATTTTTTGCTTCGTATAAAACAGCATCCTCAACATCATCAAAAGTGGTCACCAGTGGGTCACAGCTGAATAGGAACAACGCCATTATATATAAAAATGGTTTACCCTGTCTCATTGGTAAGAACTTATTAAAGATTCATAACGCGTTGCAGTATTTCGTTATCGTCCGGGAAAAATCCCGAAGGTATCAATCGTGGAATTAATTCTTTCAGTTTTGGACTGCGAGAAAACACATCCTCAAATATCGGCAATGCCATATCCAGATTTCCTGCCGTCACTAGCGTGACGGCTGTCCAAAATGGCAGTTCGGGATTTTCCGGATAGTATTTTGCTGACAGTTTATATTCTGTTAGTGCTTTGTCCATTTCCCCTAATTCCAGATAATGATCACCTTGATTGGCATGTTCATAGGCCCTGTGAACTCTTATGAGTCGTTTCAATTCCTGTATTGGTTCTGGATGGTCCTCAATGCGCAGCTCCATTTTAATATCCTTCCACTCCACACCTGTAGGTTTTCCGCTTACAATTAATATAGCCGCAGATTGTTTGCCTCGCAAATCACCACCTTCTGTTTGGGCAGCTTCCAACGCAGCCAGCATGCGGTCAGCCAGATCACCCGAACTGTTTTCAAAGGCATGTGCCATGGCGTCCCATACAGTAGCTTTCTCCATAATGTTTGCCTGGACAGTATAATTTTTACCTATTTTGAATCCAGCTTCAGCAATGCATTTTTCGCCAGTATGGCTGGCCACATTACCCTTAGCATCCACCATCCCCACTTGGCGGACTGCAGCGCCTTCGTCTTTTGCTATTAGTTTAGCCAAAGCTTCATTGGCAGTTAATCCCTGTGCCATTAGTTCCAAGCCGTGAGGACCGTATTCCGCCTTGACGATGGATTGTGTAGCCACTGCACCTACGCCTGCTTGCGCCCAGGTAACAAGCGAACCCACAGAAAACCAATGGCTTTGCACTGCCACGCCCAGTTCACCAGTTTCTTCATCAAGGGCCACAATGGAATAGGTGTTCACCGGCCGAATACCTTGAGCTGACATTATGTTGACTGTGATCAATAAAATGGATATTAAAATGTGTATATGCATACTTGCTCCTTTTATCAGATGGAGATTAAGGAAAATTGATCTTTTGATCAATTCATGCCTACATTCTAGTATAATGAAATATTTACGTTATCTAGGAATGCCCCTCCTTATTTTAATGGCTATTTATTTGGGCGCCAAGGGACAATATTGGGCCTGGGTATATTTGCTTATTTTGGATACCATTATCATTGCCGGGGACGCGTTTCTTGGTGATGATAAAACAACCCCGGAATATCGTTATCCAATGCTGCTGACTATCCTTGTATATATTAATTTGCCTGTTTATCTCATTTTTCTAACGATTGCTATTTATATGAGTGGTAGCGTTTCACTGTCAAGTTTTGAGCAGATTATTTATTTAGTGACCGGGAGTGATATTGCCTTAACTCGTCATGGAACTGCTGTCTGGCATTTAGCAGGTTATGTTTTTACTGGGGGGCTCCTCATGGGATCAGCGCTGACAATTCCTGCCCATGAACTGGTACACCATAAAAAGAAAAAAATGGATTGGTTGATTGGCAATTGGATGATGGCCTTTACCTGCGACAGCGCCTTTGCCATTGAACACGTTCATGGCCATCATAAGAACGTTGGCCTGGCGACTGACCCTGCTACTGCCAAACGCGGTGAAAGTTTTTATCTGTTTTTTTTAAAGGCTTCACTCCAAGAGCACCGTGATGGCTGGAAGATCGAAAATGAACGTTTGAAAAAACGTGGATATGGGCCGATCAGTGTATATAACCGCATGATTAGGGGCTACGCTCGCAGTTTTCTTATCCTGGCTGCTGCTTATTATATAGGTGGATTCGGCGGTGTTGTCGTGTTTTTGGGTATTTCCGTATTCGCCAAATTATTTCTGGAAGTAGTAAATTATATGGAGCACTACGGTTTGGTGCGGGCTCCGGGAACACCCGTGGCGCCTCGCCATTCCTGGAATACAAACAAACGCGTCAGCAGTATTCTGCTCTACAATCTTACTCGCCACTCTCATCATCATGAACAAGGCAGCCTGGAGTTCTGGAAGCTGCGGCCATACCCGGACGCCCCGGAAATGCCCTATGGTTATTTGACTACGTTATATCTTGTTTCGTTTTTTCCCTGGGCTTACCGCAGGATGATGGAACCACGCTTGGAAGACTGGCGCAATACCTACGCCACGGAAGAAGAAAAAGTCTTAATGTCTTAAATTATAGCATAATGAAAAGAAGACAATTTATCAAATTAGGTTTGCTGGGAACCGTAGCTGCCGGTACCACACCGGGGGCATTCCTAAAGGGAAGAGATTGTGATCTCACCAGTGATGATATTCTTGGACCTTACTGGACCCAAAACCACCCTTATAGAACTGTGCTTGCCCATGAGGATGAACCCGGAACACGCATTTTTATTTCAGGTACGGTGCAGGCAAACGATTGTGAAACACCTCTGCACAATGCCATTGTTGATGTTTGGCATGCAAACGACAGCGGGTGTTATACTGTTTTCCAGGAGTGTAATTCAGGAAATCCAACAGAAGATCCCTACAATCTTCGGGGGCAAATGCTCACCAATGAAAATGGAGAATATGCCTTTGAATCTATCTGGCCGGGATATTATGGAAACCGCCCTAAACATTTTCATTATAAAATCACCACACCTGAAAACCAGGAATTGGTGACTCAATGTTATTTTGAGGGTGATGCGCAAATTGATCCACAATGGGTAGACGACCATCCCGGACTGATTATACCATTGGAAGAAAGTGAAAATGGACTTTATGGTGTCTTTGATATTGTAATGGACGAAGATGCTCAAGTGGGAACAGAAAACGAGCTAGTCACTGTCCCGGAAAAAGCGTTTTTAAATCATAGTTATCCCAACCCTTTTAACAGCTCAACTCAAATTGAATTCGGTCTCTCAAGATCGGGGCACGTCAGTATCAGTATTTATAATGTGTCCGGGGGATGGATTATTAATTTAACTGAGCAAAGTTGGCGGGCGGGAACCCACCTTTTAAAATGGAATGGACAAGATTCTTCCGGAAAGATGGTTCCTTCCGGTTCATATCTGGTGGTAATGAAAGCTGCCGGATTTACCGGATCGAAAAAGATTTTATTACTTAAATAATCAGAACTCTGCAAACACCTCTGTTTTTTTGTATTGCTTATCAAAGGTGCTACCAGTTATAAAAATTCTGGTGGCCATTATTACAACAGGTCTAACACATTCTCCGGAGGACGACCTATAACAGCTTTATCCCCTTTAACAACGATGGGACGTTCAATGATTTTGGGGAAATGGGTCATTGCCGCAATGAGGGCCCTTTCATTATCCAATGTTTCTTGCAAATTGTTTTCCTTGAAATCTGCTTCGCCCTTACGCACAAATTGATTAGGATGTTTTCCAAGTTTAGCGGCAAGATCTTTTAATGTAGCCCCCGTGGGGATGTCCTTTAAATATTCAATTATGGTTGGTTCAACACCGTTGTCACGCAACAGTTGTAGGGTCTGCCTACTCTTGCCTCATCTGGGGTTATGATAGATTGTAAATCCGTCCATTTCTCGTCCATCCTTTCTCGGTGTGATGTGATTTGGACGGGTAAGTTACACTTGTCATACCTGTACCATCAACTGTGTCAAATAGACGCAGTACGAGGTACACATAATGTCATTTGATAGACCCCTAAATGATAGACATCTTTATCATTCGGATTCATGAAAAAAAGTACATTAGTGAATGGATGAGTGGAGCAAATATTTATCGTAATTTACATAGTAACCAAAGGAGTGAATATGTTAAAAAAGGCAACCATATTATTAATTACTGTAATGACTGTATCTGTCGGATATAGCCAAAATGTCATTTATGGTGAAGCACTGGGTCCTGGGCTACTAGGGTCGTTAAACTATGAACGCATGTTAGGTGAAAAACTTTCCGTGAGAGTCGGATATGGTGGTTTGTCTGTAACAACCGAAGATGATTTTGGTTTGGAAGAAACCATTAAAGTTACTGCAATCCCAATTGGAGTCAATTATCTCATGGGCAACAACCATAAGTTAGAAGTTGGCGGCGGTGCAAATATATTGAATTTCTCATCGTCGATTGACTTACTCGGCTTAGACCTTGAAGCTGGGCTCACCACCTTTTATGGTGGGCTTGGATATCGATACCAGAAAGACACTGGCGGATTAGTCTTTCGATTGAATGGCTATTACTTAATGATGGGCGATGCGGGCAGCGTATCAACGGTTGGAATCAGTTTAGGCTGGGCTTTTTAAGCCAGAAAAAAACAACACGGAAAAAGCCCTCCACAATTTGGGGGGGGTTGTTTATACCAAGGACACGCACATTGTTGTGAAAGTTTTATCAAACATTTACTGTTATAACTGCTAATAAAGAAACTATAAAATGGAGGGAATATCATGAAAGTTGAATATAAAAGTATGTTTCTTGGGGTTGCCTTGGGTGTTGTAGGTGTTTTTACCATCTTATTTCTTCTTGGTGATGTCAAAACTGAATTTTCTGTTAAAACAGGTGAAGAATTGTCAAATATAGATAAAGGTATAAATGTAAAGATTGATAAAACTATTGAAAATGGAAAAGAAGTTACAAATGTAACTGTTGTTGGCAGTGGTTCTGTAACCAAAGAAGAACTTGATAAAGAACTGGAAAAACTTTTCAAGGAACATGGTATTAACAAAAAAGATTCGAATATCAATATTGATATGAAAATCAATAGTTTATAGTTTGACCATACCAGAACAATTATATTTATAACAATGAATGTTCCTAAGCTAAGGAACCCCACCGTTTTTCTACCACTGGCGATGTCACTGCTTGCTTTAGGCATGGTGCTCGTTCATTTCACAATTTTTGGTATTGTTAAGGAAACCGATGAAGGAACAGCTGCACATATTTTTCAGCTGCTTATGGTTGGACAATTCCCTATTGTTGCTTTCCTCGCATTCAGGTGGCTTGCTATAGCCCCCAGACAGACTTTCTTTTTCATTGTATTTCAAGTTGTTGCTGCTCTGGCAGCTATTATAACAGTGTTTTTTTTAACGTCGTAATATAACGTCCTCACAGGATATTCCATCTCCGATGGAAGAAGACAGTATAAAAGGTATAAAAGGTTGGCTATTGGTCTACTTAATCGGTTCGATATTTTTGCTGATAATGTATTCTATAGGTCTTTCAGGATGGTTTTTCGAATATCCTTTTATTCTTATGGTCATAATTTTCTTCGTACTAGCAATCCCTTTATGGCTCATTATGTTGAAATCCCCTAAAGCACCGCAGTGGAATATCTCTATGTGGTGGACTATTGTTGTATTGATGACTCTACGTTCAATAAGTGTATTCTTGGAGCCTGGTGGTAAAGAAATGAATATTAAGGAAATGCTTAGTGTAGCACTAACGCTGTTAATAATAGTGTCTATTTCATTAGCATGGGCAATTATATGGACGAAGTATTTTAAAAAATCTAGACGAGTTAACAATACGTTTTGCTAATAGAACCGGTTAAAAAGAGTAATCCAAAAGTTAAAAACAAATGAAAAATATTTGGCTCATATTATGTCTACTCTTTACCTTTTCTTGTGAGGATAAAGAAAATTCCAATGGTACCTATAAATACACTGCTTATTTTGAAAAAAGCCTGGTGGTTTGCGCTAGCGGTTTCATAGAAATGACTATTGCTATAGATTCAACCATAACTGGGTCATGGGAAATCAGTGCCGCAAATAAATATAGCGAAAAAGAGATAGGCCCCCAGATAGGCACAGGCAAATTGGAAGGCAGTATCAAAGCTGGAAAAATATTTATAAATTTGAATCCAGGATGGGCAGATAATAATATTTTTCTGAATGCTGATTATTCTAAAGATCAATTTAAAGGGAGTTGGCTGTGGTCCAC
>ERZ651768.554-NODE-554-length-28038-cov-4.237331_pt1 | contig 28038 bp, 22 predicted proteins | sample MGYA00514754_ERZ651768 | MGnify/ENA metagenome assembly ERZ651768
GTCAGCAGCAGATTCATCATGTGACTCACGGCCATCATGTTCGTGGCCCTCGTGCTCATCATGCTCCTCATGGTCGTGAGCTTCAGACACATACTTCTCCGGCTCTTTGTCGAAGGCCACCTTGCAGCCGGGAGCGCAGAAGTAATAGGTCGTACCCTCGTATTCTCTCTGCCCTCCGGGCGGGTTGTCGGTGTCCACGTCCATCTGACAGATTAGGTCTATCGCTGTCGCCATTCTCGCCTCCTCTGTTGTCCTTTGATCGAGTCGCCTAACAGTTGCTCGCCTTTCGGCAGGCTATACTTTGGCCCGCCGCAGTCTCAGTGAATTGCTGACCACGGTTACCGAGCTGAACGCCATGGCCAACGCGGCCAAAGCTGGATTCAAGAATCCTTGGTCCCCAAAGAAAAAGTCCAAACTTCCCGGCACGCCGCCTACACCTTGGAAGACGGGGTAAAACGCCCCGGCGGCCACCGGAATAAGCAGCACGTTGTAGAAGAAGGCCCAGAAAAGGTTCTGCTTAATGGTGCGGATGGTCTTACGGCTCAGGTCCAGCGCCGTCGCCACGCCGTTGACGTCGCTCCGCATCAGGGTGATGTCCGCGGATTCCATAGCGACATCGGTGCCGCTGCCCATGGCCAGACCCACGTCGGCCTGGGCCAAAGCCGGGGCGTCGTTGATGCCGTCGCCGACCATCGCTACCACCCGGCCCTCGGCCTGTAGTCTCTTGATCACCGCGGCCTTGTCTTGGGGCAGCACTTCAGCCTCGACCAGTTCCACGCCCAACTGGCCCGCGATGGCGTGGGCGGTCCAGACGTTGTCCCCCGTCAGCATCACCACTTCCAGACCCATGCGCCGCAATTGGGCGAGCCCCTCAAAGGCCTCCGGCTTGACCGTGTCAGCCACGGCTATCAGACCCACCGCCTGGCCGTCGGTGGCCAAGAACATGGGCGTTTTGCCTTGGGCCGCCAGCGCGGACGCCTGTTCCGCCAGGCCGTTCACCGGCACGCCGGAGTCTTCCATCAATGCCAGATTTCCGAATCTGACCGCGCGCCCGTTAACCTGGGCCGAGATGCCCCGGCCGGGAATAGCCTCGAACGCAGTAACAGACTCCAACCTCAGTCCCTGCGCCTGGGCTTCCATGACGATGGCCTCGCCCAATGGGTGCTCGGAGCCCCTTTCGGCGGACGCGGCCAAGAACAGCAGGTCCTGCTCCGATGATCTGGACCCGTCGGAAGCGATCAGGTCGGTCACAACGGGCTTTCCGGCAGTTAGAGTGCCGGTCTTGTCCAAGACCACCGTATCGACCTTGTGAGCGATCTCCAGGGCCTCTGCCTGTTTGATTAACACCCCTTGCTCGGCGCCCCTGCCCGTGCCCACGATGATGGCTGTGGGCGTGGCCAGTCCCAGGGCGCAGGGACAGGCGATGATCAGCACCGAGACCAACACCAGGGTCGAGAAGGTCAGCACCGGAGAGGGGCCAAGTAGCATCCAGAAGGCAAAGGCGGCCAGAGAGGCGATTATAACCGCCGGGACAAAATAGGACGCTACCTGGTCCGCCACCCGTTGGATCGGCGCTTTAGACCCCTGGGCTTCTTCCACCAGGCTGATGATCTGAGCCAAGACAGTCTCGCCGCCCACCTGGGTGGCCTCGAAATACAGGGCGCCGTTGGAGTTGATGGTCGCCCCGAATACCTTTTCTCCAGGGAATTTCTCCACAGGCATGCTTTCGCCGGTGAGCATGGACTCGTCCACCGCCGAATATCCGTTGGTCACCAGGCCGTCCACGGGGATCTTCTCTCCCGGGCGCACCAGAACCGTGTCGCCAATGACTACTTGGTCCACTGGGATGTCTATCTCATTGCCGTCTCGCACCACCCGCGCCGAGGTGGGCCGGAGGCCGATGAGCCGCCTGATGGCCTCGGAAGTGCGGCCGCGCGCCCCGGCCTCAAGGAACCGTCCCAAGAGGATCAATGCCACGATGATTGCCGCGGTATCGAAATAGACCTTGGCCTCGATACCGTTGTCGGCCAGCACCTCTGGTGAAAAAGCGTGCAGCAAGACCACCGCCGCGCTGTATCCATAGGCGACCGTGGTGCCAAGGGCGATGAGGGTGTGCATGTTGGACGTGCGGTGTCTAAGCGCGCCCAGGCCGGACGTATAGAAAGTGGAACCGGCCCAGAACTGCACCGGCGTCGCCAGAGCCCACAGCAGGAATGGGTAGTAGCTCCGGCCCATGAGATTGGAGACCCATGGAAAGACGTCGAACGTGCCTAGGAGCAGCAAAATGGCCACGGTCCCGGCAAACAGCAGCCGGTTGCGCAGATCCCTGATCTCTTTCACCTTGGAGAGCCGCTCCAGTTCCCTTTCCTGGTCTCCCGAGTCGTTGAAGCCCTCAACCCGGTATCCGGCGCCTTCCACTGCCGCCTGAAGGTCGGACAACTCGACCATACCGGGGACAAATTCCACCGACGCCCGTTCCACGCCCAGGTTTACGTTGGCCTCGGCAACGCCGGGCACGTCGCGAAGGGCGTTTTCTATGTGGCTAACGCACGCGGAGCAGGTCATCCCACCGATGATCAGGGAAGCCGATTTGGTGCCCAACTTGTAACCCGCCCCGGAGACGGCGTCGCCCAAAACCTGGAACCGCACTTCGGCGGGATCGAATTCAACGGACGCCTTTTCCGTACCCAGGTTCACTGACGCCTCCACCACTCCGGGAACGCCCTTCAGGGCATTCTCCACGTGGCCGACGCAGGCGGCGCAGGTCATGCCTTCAACGGGCAGGCTGATCTTTATGATGTCTTTATCTTTTGTAGCCATTTTCAATTCCCCAGGAGTTGGAACCCCGGTCCACTATGCACCGTCGGCAAATATCAGGTTCCCTTTAGAGGCGCTCTGGCGCAACTTTTTCAGGTCGGCGTATTCAGGCGAGTTGTACCAGGCTTTGACCCGTTCCAGACTCTCGAACTCCAGGACCACCAACCGCTTGGGAGTCCATGACCCTTCGGCCACCTCACCTTGGGCCCCGCGCACCAGGTATGTGCCACCGTAGAGCGCCACGGTCTCGGGTACGCCAGCGGCATATTTGGCATATGTGTCCGGGTCGGTTACTTCAATGTCTCCGATAAAATACCCTAGGGCCCCGCCTTCTCTCGCTTGGGCATGGGGATCAACACCCTCGGCAAAGACCAAGGAACCGGTGGACGCGCTCTGACGAAGTTTGGTGAGCTCCTTGTACTCGGGGGAGTAATACCAGGACTTGATCGTCTCCACGTCTTTGTACTCAGCGAGCACCAAGCGCTCCGGTCGCCAGTCTCCTTCGGCGTTCTCGCACTTGCCCGGGCCCCGCACTAAGTACCTACATCCGAACGGCCCGCTGGTGGCAGGCACCGCGGCGGCGTACTTGGCGTAGGTCTCCGGGTCGGTGACATTAATGTCGCCAATCACGTATGCGGACATATCTCAATCTCCTGCGATCGCTATTTATTTGACAGGATATAAAGGTCTTTCAGTTCGTCGACGATCTCTTCGGCGCGGCCAGACTGGATGCCCTCGACCACGCAGGACTTCAGGTGCCCTTCCAGCAGCAGGCTTTCCATCTTCTCGATGGCGCGGCGGACGGCATAGGTCTGCTTCAGCACATCGACGCAGTATTTGTCTTCGTCCAGCATCTTTCTGATGCCGGCTAGGTGCCCTTCGATGTAGCTCATCCGCTTCAGCGCGTCTTCTTTAATTTCGGGAAACATTGCGGTCCCTCCACACCCATACCCCCTGGGAGGGGGTTTACTATTTCGATGCTACTCTCCATAAATGTGCCTGTCAACTTAACGCACCAGATATGTTAGTCTGGCCCAATCCATAACGAAGGAGCGGCCATGGACGCCAGCGAATTCTGGGCGGCGATGAAAGAGCGGGGACTGAATTTCTTCGCCGGCGTGCCTGATTCCACTTTCCAGGACACCTACAACGTCATGGTGTCGGACCCGGATATCCGCTACGTGCCTGCCGTGCGGGAGGACGTGGCCCTGGGAATCGCCAGCGCCACTTATTTCACCGGCGGGTTGGGCGGTGTGATCATGCAGAACTCCGGAGTGGGCAACCTGGTGAACTCCCTGACGTCATTCAACCTGATGTACAAGATTCCTGCGTTATTAGTCGTGGGATGGCGCGGCTACGGAGGCCCGCCCAACGATGCTCCGGAACACTGGATCATGGGCGCCAAGACCCCCGAGTTCTTCGCTCTGATGGAAGTCCCCTACGAGATACTGGAGCCCGATAACCTCGAACCCACAATGGACCGGATCCTGGCCGCTATCAAAGAGCGTTCGGTCCCAGGGGCGTTGCTGGTCCGGGCCGGGGTGATCTCGTGATCGCCCGCTATCAAGCCATCGAGAGAATCTTGTCTCACATGCGGGACGGCGACCTGGTGGTCAGCACCACCGGCATGATCTCTCGCGAGCTGTTCACCCTGGACGACCGGCCCGGAAACTTCTACATGATCGGCTCCATGGGCCTGGCGTCGGCCATGGGACTGGGGTTGGCCATCCAGGCACCCAATAAACGGGTGTTCGTGCTGGAGGGTGACGGTAGCGCGCTGATGAGCCTGGGGACGCTACCCCTGATCGCCTCGGAGCGGCCAGCCAACCTGGTCCACATCATCCTGGACAACGAGGCCTACGAGTCCACCGGCGGCCAAGCCTCCATCAGTTCCCAGTTCGATCTCGCGGATACGGCCCGCAGCTCCGGATATCCCTGGACGCGCCGCGTAGAAGATCTTGAGGAACTGGAGTCGGCATTGCTGGAAGTCGCAGCCGCCGACCAACTAAGTCTCATCCTGGTCAAAGCTGGAATCGCTCCGGTAGGGGGGATCCCGCGGGTTTCCCATCTACCGGAGCAGATTCGGGACCGGTTCAGAGTTGCGGCGCAGGCTTAGCTAGTCTCCTGAGCCTACCCAACGTAACCGTTCCGCCGGTCCCACTCCTCCGCCTCCTTGCTCCTTTCCGACGGATTGCCGTACCCGCCGCCGCCCGACGACAGACAGTAGACGTGGTCGCCGGAGTTGACGACTACCTCAGTCTCTTTGGAGCCCAGGGGCCGGTCGGCCCCCTTGGCGATGATCTTGTAGTCGTGGGGGAGACCGTCTTCGCCGCCGAATAGCCCAAATGGGGGCACAACTATGCCGTCGCCGGCAGTGTTCAGCAGGGCCGGGCCTTCGCCTTCATAGACCAGGTCGCAGATGCCGCCCAGTCCGCCCCGCCAGGCGCCGTTGCCGCCCGAATTGGGGCGCAGCTCATGCCTGCGGATGAAGAATGGGAACCGCTCCTCTGTGACTTCGATGCTGGGACTGCGAATGCCTCCGGCCACGTTTATCTCGCCCACGTTGGGCCAGCCGTCATACCCATATGTTGCGCCGCCGCCGCCCCGCGCCAGGAAAAAGTGCCAGATGAACTGCCGGCCAGTGCGCGGGTCCTTTCCGGTGATGGCGTAGCGCAGGCGGCGGGAGAACCCGGCGTTGACCTCTTTTGGCACCGCCTGGGCCAGAGCCTTAAAGATCGCCTCAACGATCTCCTCAGCGCAGTGGTTGGTGCTCATACAGACCGGGGCCGGGGGGTTGGCGTTCACGATCAAACCCTTAGGCGCGATGATGTCCACGGGCCGCATAGAGCCTTCGTTCTTGGCCACGTCCGCAGGGGCCACGTACATGATGGCAGCATGGGCCAGGGAACGGGTGTTGGCGTAGGCGCTGTTGATGAACCCAGTCACCTGGGTGCTGGACTCACCCAAGTCGATGGCCATGGAGTCACCGGAGATGGTCACCTTGGCCCGGATGGGAATCAACTTGTTATCGAAGCCGTCGTCGTCCACTAGCGACTCGCCGTAGTACACGCCGTCGGGCCACTCCGAGATGAACTGCCGAACCTGACTCTCGGTGGCCGCCAAGATCTCTTCCACCGAAGCCAACAGCCGGTCAGCACCGTAGCTCTCCAACAGTTCGCCGATGCGTTGGGTGGCGATCATCACCGAACCGATCTGAGCATTTAGGTCGCCCAAGAAATTCTCGGGCTGGCGGACATTGGCCGAGAGCATCTGCAGGACGTCTTCTCGGGGAACGCCCCGGTCGTACAGCTTCAGGGGCGGAATACGGATCCCCTCCTGGAATATCTCGGTGGCGCGGGGGTTGTAGCCGCCATGGGTGCCACCGCCAACGTCGCTGTGGTGGGCGCGGTTCACGGCGTAAAACAGCAATCTCCCCTGCTCGAAGACTGGCCTGATGATGGTGATGTCGGGCAGGTGGCTGCCGCCGAAGTAGGGGTCGTTCAGGATGAACAGGTCGCCCTCGGCCACGGTATCGCCAAAGTAATCCCGCACCGCCGCTCCGGCCACCGGCAAGGCGCTGACGTGCACTGGGATGCCCTCTCCCTGGGCCACCAGTTGGCAATCGGCGTCCAGAAGCGCGGTGGAGAAGTCACGGCTGGAGTTCAGTATCTGGGACATGGCAGTCCGCAGCATGACCTCAGTCATCTCCCTTGCTATTGACTCCAGGCGGTGCTCCACCACCGCCAGGGTTACCGGGTCAGGACGGTCCGCTGCTGTAGCCGTGTCTGGGCCAGAATCCAGAGAGACGTGTAGCTCAATACCTCCGTAGGGGTCGATGGTCGCAGAATCTCCGACCTCAACCAACACGGTGGTGAAATCCGATTCCAAGATGGCCGGGCCTGCCACCGAACTCCCAGGCGACAGGTCGCCAATCTCGTAGACAGGCGCTTCAACCCACCCACCCAGGTAGATGTTGCGGCGTGATTTCTCTTGGGACGGCCCAGTGTTACCAGGCTCTAACGGAAGCGGGGTCAATTTGGGTAGCCGGCCCACTACGCTGGCCCGCAGGGTCACCAGACGGATCTCCTGCTCGGACTGACTGTAGGAGTACAGCTCCTGGTAGCGGTCATGAAAGTTCGCCGCCCATTGTTCGAGCAACGCAGCGGGTTCTTGGTCCAAGTTCGGAAACGCAACGTTTACCTCGTAGATCTGGTCCAGGTAGCGCATGTCTGCGGAGACCGATACCTCGATATTTGACTCCGAAACACCCTGGGCCAACAGTTTCTCGCGGCCCTCAGACTCCATACTCGCCACGATGCTCTTTACCGAATCCAGGTCCATGCCCAGCAGGGCGGCCGGATGGGACCGGGAATAGTCGTATTTGAGGTTGGTAGAAAGCATGCCGTGGGCGGAAAGTACGGCGGCCGCGGCAGGTATGATCACCTTCTCAACCTGAAGTTGCCTGGCAACTTTTCCGGCCTGCAAACCCGCAGCGCCTCCGAAGGCCATCATGGTGAACCGGCGGGGGTCCACGCCGCGCTGTACCGACATCAGCCGGACGCCCTCGGCAATGGACGTGGAGACCACTGTGGAGATACCTTCAGCCGCCTCGATCATAGAAAGGCCAAGTGGCTGGGCCACGTGCTCGGCCACGGCTGTCTCAGCCAGGGATCTGTCCAGCTTCGCGTTGCCGCCCAGGAAATTTCCTGCGTCTAAATAGCCCAGCGCTAGGTTGGCGTCGGTCACCGTCGGGAGTTCGCCCCCCTTGCTGTAGGATGCTGGGCCGGGCAGGGCTCCGGCGCTCTTGGGTCCAACCTGCATGATCCCGCCGGCGCCCACCGAGGCTATGCTGCCTCCGCCTGCGCCCATGGTGTGGATATCGATCATGGGCACGGAAATCTTCCACCCGGCCTCGAATTTCTCGGTGCTCATGTGGGGCTCCCCGTTCTCGATCAGGGAGATGTCGGTGCTGGTGCCGCCCATATCGAAGGCGATGATGTTGGCAGAGCCGGACAGCCGTCCGTAGGCCGCCGCGCCGCTGACCCCGCCCGCCGGGCCCGACAGTATGGACCGCACGGCCAGCCGGCTGGAGTCTTCGATGGGCGCAACGCCGCCGTTGGACTGCATTATCAGGAAATCGCCCGCCTGGCTATAGGAGGTCAGGCGTGTCTGCAGATTCTCCAGGTAGCGGCCCAGCACCGGTCCCACATAGGAATTGATCACCGTGGTACTGAGGCGGTCAAACTCTTTTATCTGGGGAATTACCTGGGACGAAAGAGAGGTGTACATGCCTGGGAATCTGGCTTGGATGATCTTGCCCACCCGGTCTTCATGGTCGGAGTTCAGGTAGGAGAACAGGAAGCAGACGGCCAGGGCCTCGACTCCCTCGTCTTTCAGGCCGTCTAGGGCCTTGTTCAAAGCGTCTTCGTCGAGGGCGACTTTGACGTTGCCGTCGGCCATCACCCGCTCGGGCACCTCGGCGCGCAGGTACCTGGGGACCAACGGGACCACCGGGGTCATGCGCAGGTTGTAGCGGTCCTCTTTCAGGCCCTCCCGCATCTCCAGCAGGTCTCTGAACCCATCGGTGGTGATCAGCCCGACCTTGGCGCCCTTGCGCTCCACCAACGTGTTGGTGGCGACGGTACTGCCGTGGATGATCATGTCGGCCGACGCCAGGAAATCGCTCAGGGACAGGTCGTGCGCTGATGCGGCATCATTGAGTCCGGTCATCAACCCTTCTGACGGATCGTTGGGCGTGGAGGCGGTCTTGAAATACCGGGGAGGCTGGCCTTCCCGGGCGACTACAAAGTCGGTGAACGTGCCACCAACATCGATTCCAATCACGTACACGGTCAGTTACTCTCCCGAACTGATTTATTTCGCAGCTCTAGACGTATCGCGGTTCAACGTCGAAGGGCAGTCCAAAAGCATGTTTGCCGATCAGTTCCAGTGCGTCGAACCCTCCGACGGGGTGCATCGTCCCAGCGCGGACGTCCCGGTAGTACCGTTCCAACGGGCGCCCTTTGGCCAGGGCCGCACCGCCGACCATGTCCACCGCTTTGTTGACCACGTCCTGTGCTGCTTTCATGCAGAAATACTGCATGCCGATCGCCTCGGTCAGCATGGCGTCATCTCTAGCGTTATCGCCATCCAACCGCCTTGCGATATCTTTTTGGAAAGTCCAGGCCGCGTTCAGAGTGATGTCCATCTCCGCCGCCAAGAACTGGTGGCCAGGGTAATAGCTCTCCGGCTGCTTGAAGGGGATTCGGGTGCGCCCCTTGGTCTGTTCGATGGCGAAGTCCCGGGCGGCCTTGGCGATGCCAAGGTAGATGCTGGCGAAGCTGCCACCGTGCCAGGCCCACAGGCCCCGGGCGAACTGGTCCCACTCCCAGGGATTGTGTCGAATCACGCCTTCTTCCGAGACAAAAACGTTCTCCAGTGTCCAACTATGACTCTGGCTAGCCCGCATGCCCATGGTGTTCCAGTCGTTCAGGCAGGTCAGACCCTCGGTGTCCGGTGGCAACACGAAAATCAGGGCCACTTCGCCTTCGTCCGGGTCGTCGTAGATGGCGGTGCTGGCGAATAAGTCTCCGCCGGGGCTATTGGTTCCGAACCCTTTGCGTCCGTTGATCAAGAAGCCCCCTTCGGTCTTGGTGGCCTTGACCGTGGTGTAGCCCAAGCCGGTGATGCCCTTCAACGAGTCCACCTGGGGGTCGGTGACCGCGGCGAAGACCATCAGCTTCTCGGCGGCAATCTTCTCAAGCAAGGGCCGGGGGTGGTCATCGCCGCCCTTGATAAGGTCGCACATGACGTAGGGCAGTCCGAAGTGCATGTTGACTGCCAGGGCCGTGGCGCCGTCGCCTTGGGCCAGACGGTTCTGGGCGATGCAGACTTCCAGGAGGGACGCTCCCCCGCCACCCATGTCCGCCGGGATGGGCATGGATGTGTAGCCCGATTCCCTGAGAGCATCCATGTTCTCGAAGGGATAGGAGTTGTCGGCGTCGTGCTGGGATGCCCGAAGGGCAAAATCATCGGCATGCATCGCCGCCAGGTCATACCACTTGCGCTGAGAATCGGTGAGTTGGTCCGTCATGGGTGCATTCTCCAATTCAAATCGGTCTCCCAGCACGACCACACTTTAAGCCTGCTCAGGTACCGGCCCGAAGGCACGAGTATTCTAACGGCGGGAGGCACCGCCGTCCAACCAGATGTTGGGTCCGCCATTCAAAATTACTTCCCGAGTTCCTGTGGTCCGGCCGACGAACTCTTGCTCGGATAGACATGCAGTGACGGCCCTGCCCAACGACCCGCCCAGGTGGAGGCCCCGCTCGGTCCAGTCCAAGCAGCCAAAGGCGAAATTACCGGTGGAGTTGGCCGCCCCGGAAACGTCCACCCCCAGCTTCTCCATCTCCTGATGCCCCTTGGCGGTCAGAGAATAGCCGACCCGGTTGCCGGACACGGGTTCCGGTGCTTCTTGGAGCCAGTCCAGCCCCAGCATCTCGTCCATGAGCGCCACCCCAGCCACGCCGGCTAGATGCCCATAACAGGTCCGGGCCTGGCGCAGGCGGGTGTCGCGCCGAACCTCCCGATCGGCCTGCGGGCTGCGTCTGGGGCGCATCCTGAATGGTCCTTCTTGAGTCATCTCTCGCACCTCGGTTTTCATCGGACTAATGGATCTAACTAGGGTTCACTCTGAAATTGTCATTCCGAGGCGTGAGCCGAGGAATCTCGTTTTAACTGGAACAACACTGACCAAGGACAAAGAGACCCCTCGCTACACTCGGGGTGACAGAAGCCAGGCTGGTTTCAGCCCACTAATAACAAGGCGAGGCCGACGTTCCCGCTGGCCTCGCCATATCTGTGCCTAGTTTCGACCGGGATAGACTGTATCAGCCGCCAGCTATGGACGGGAGAAAATGCACTTCGCTGTTCTCCTGCACCTTCTCGAGCATGCCCAGCACGCTGACTTCTCCATCGACTATCACTGCGAGGCCGGGGACCAGGTCCTCATCGGACTCGTCGATGAGGTATTCCTTGATACCCGGATACATCGCCTCCAAGTTATTCACCAACCGGCGCACGGTTGTACCTTCCACCTGGACCTGCTGATGCCCGCCGGTCAACTGTTGCAACTTGGGCGGGATCCAGACTTCCGCCATCGCTGTTTACTTGCCCTCTTTGGCCCAAAGAGCCTCCAGGACTTTGTCCGGAGACATGGGCAGGTCGTTCATCCGCACGCCGATGGCGTCGTAGATCGCGTTGGATATGGCGGCCATGGGAGGCACTATGGGCACCTCCCCGACGCCCCTGACACCGTACGGGTGGTTGGGGTTGGCAATCTCCACGATCACCGTGTCAATCATGGGCAGGTCCAGCGAAGTGGGCATCCGGTAATCCAGGAAGCTGCTGTTCAGCATGGCGCCGCTGTCGTTGTACACGTACTCTTCATTCAGCGCCCAGCCGATGCCCTGGACCGCGCCACCCTGAATCTGGCCTTCAACGTAGGCGGGATGGATGGCTTTACCGGCGTCTTGGACGGCGGTGTAACGGAGGACATCCACCTTGCCGGTCTCGGTGTCGACCTCCACATCCACAACATGAACGCCGATGGACGGTCCGGGGCCGGGAGGATTCACGCCGGCGGAACCGACGATGGGGCCGCCCGTGGGAATCATTCGCGCGGCGATCTGCTTGAAGGTCAACTTCAACTCAGGGTCCGACTTGTGCTGGAGGATCGCTTCTTTGTATTCCACGTCGTCGCTGGGAATCTCCCAGATCTTGGCGGCCCGGTCGACCATCTGCTGTTTAACGCTCTGAGCGGCGTTGTAACAGGCCCAGCCAGTCTTGAAGGTAACGCTGCTGCCGCCCGTGTTGGAGGTGAATCCGATGGAGTCGGTGTCGCCGACCTGGGGTTTGACGTCTTCGACCGGGATATCCAGGACCTCGGCAAATTGCATGGCCATAGCCACGCGGCTTCCGCCGATATCCGGCGAACCCTCGGTCAAGCTGACCGTGCCGTCGGAGTTGACCACGGCGACCGCCGAAGCGGGTCCTGAGTTGTTGCCCCAGAAACCGGAGGCGACGCCGCGTCCCTGCAGCTTGCCGTCCAGTTTGGTGTTGTAATGCTGATGGTCCTTGGCTGCTTGCAGTGTCTCGATGTAACCGACCAATGGGTTAACGGGACCAGTGACCCGGCGGGAGCCCTCTTTTCCGCTGTTCATCAGACGGAACTCCAAGGGGTCCATGCCCAGCTTCTCGGCCAGTTCGTCCAGGGCCGTCTCCATGCAGAAGGCGGCTGCTGGAGCTCCCGGGGCCCGGTAGGCGGCTGCCTTGGGCCGGTTGATGACCACGTCGATGGCGGTGAGATGGCCGTTGGGGATGTCGTATTGGCCCATCATGCACTGGACGGCCGCGCCCACCGGCGAACCGGGGAAAGCGCCGGCCTCGTAAATCAGTTCGGCTTCTCCGGCTATGAGCTTGCCATCTTTGGTGGCCCCCAGCTTTACCTTGATCTTGGTGCCGGAGGTGGGGCCGGTGCCCTCAAAAACCTCGGTGCGTGTCAATTGGACCTTGACCGGCCGGCCAGATTTGCGGGACAGCAGGGCCGCGACTGGCTCCACGTAGGTGATGCCCTTGGCCCCGAAGCCGCCACCGATCTCCATGGGTATCGCTTTGACCCGCGAGACCGGGATGCCCAAGAAGCGAGCGGTCTGATCACGGACAGTGAACTGCCCCTGGCTGCTGGACCAAACCGTTACGTTGCCGTCGCTCTGCCAGTGGGCCACGCCGGCCTGAGGCTCGATGTAGCCCTGGTGCACCGCCTGGGTGGTCGTTTCTTTCTCAACGATGATGTCGGCATCTTTGAAGCCCTGCTCAACATCGCCCAGGTTGAATTCGAACTTGTTGGAGATATTGGTCTGCATGCTTTCAGCGTCGTCTTCCAAGAGCCCACCCGGCCGGAGGGCCGGACTGGAAACGGCGGCCAGCCGGTCATGCAAGATGGGAGCGTCGGGCTTCATCGCTTCTTCGGCGGTAAGCACCGGCTTCAATACATCGTAGTCAACCTTGATCAAAGCCATCGCCTGTTCTGCCACGTGAGGACTCACCGCGGCCACGGCGGCCACAGGGTGACCTTTGAAGAGCGCTTTGCCCCGGGCCAGAACGTTCATGCTGAGGAAGCCCAGGTTATGGATCGATCCCTCGGCCAGGTCGGTCAGTTTCATGGAGGTCTCGGGCCAATCGGCGGAGGTGACCACCGCGTAGACTCCTGGTAGAGCTTCGGCCGCGCTGGCATCCACGGATTTGATCACCGCGTGAGCGTGGGGGCTGCGAAGTATCTTCCCGTAGAGCATGCCCGCCAATTTGGTGTCCGCGCCGTACTTGGCGCGCCCGGTTACTTTATCGGCGCCATCATGACGTATGGGCGTTTTGCCGACCGAATTAAATTCCTCGTTGGAGAGGACCATATTTGGCTTGTAGTCAAGCATTCTATCGCTCCAGGTTTTGTTTTTACAGGCACGGTTTAAGCGAGCATCGACGCGGACCGCGCTGCTAGATGGAATTCTCATATAACATTGAGCGTATATTATCACAATCTCACGGGCAGTCCCGCGCCTGGCCCACCCATGGATTCGCCAACCTGCGGGGGTAGCTGGTTAACAGACACGACGTGGCGGTTATCGAGTTATGACAACTTAATCTTTCCCATTGGAGTCGGCACTGTACTGCCTAGCGCCAGTTGAGATATACTCCGAACGCGATTCGGGGACGGTGGTCCCCCTCGCGCAATATTGCACCGGAGTGATATTAAAGGATGCGCTTTCCCAGACTACGCGCCCAGCGGGCATTCATCGTTCTCTTTCTGATCGGCATCATCGTGATGGCTACCACCGCCAGCCATGGGTGCACGGTAAGCGGCTCCTAGCCGGCGAATAACGGCAGCGGCGCCTTCGCAGGCCCGCCTCTACGATTCCTTTTTAATTTTGGTCCGGGTCCGCCGTATCCATTCGGGAACTGATCCATGGCGATAGACAACACCCTGTCCCCCCACGGCGGCGAGCTGATCGAACGTATCGCCGCTCCCGCCGACGCCCCCCACCTGGTGGCCGGCCTTCCCCGGCTCCCCGTGCGCGACAGCATCGCCCGGGAAGTTATTAACCTGGCTTATGGGTTCTTCTCTCCCCTGGACGGGTTTATGGTGCGCTCCGAAGTGGAATCCGTGGTCAAGGACATGACCCTGACCAGCGGTCTCGTCTGGAGCATCCCCATCATTTTCGACATCTCACGCCAGGCCATGACGGATGCCGGGATAACCCAAGGATCATCAGTCTTGCTCACCTACCAAGACCAGGCGCTGGCTGTTCTCGAAGTGACCGAGGCATTTTCCTACGACCGGGAATCGATGGACCAACACGTCTACGGGACCACGGAACGGGAACATCCGGGCGTGCTGCGGACCCTCGGGCTGGAAGACACATTCCTAGGGGGGCCGGTCACCCTGGTGAATCCCCCTGTCATCAACCCACCCTTCGACAGTTTCTGGAAGACGCCGCGCCAGTTGCGCCAACGCTTCGCCGAATTGGATTGGGCCACCGCGGTGGCCCACCAGACCCGCAACGTCCCCCACGTGGGCCACGAATGGATGATGAAGGGTGCTTTGCTTTCATCTGAAGCCGATGGTATCCTTGTCAGCGCCGTTATCGGAGAGAAAAAACCCGGCGATTATATCGATGAGGCCATCGTTTTGGCCCATCACCGGCTGAGAGAGTCCGGGTTCTTCCTGCCCCACATACATGAGACTTCCACGCTGATGTGGGACATGCGCTACGCCGGACCGCGGGAGGCCGTGTTTCACGCCATCGTCCGCAAGAACTTGGGGTGCAGCCATCATATGTTCGGCCGGGACCATGCAGGCGTGGGGAGTTACTACGATACGTATGCCGCTCACAAGGTGTTCGAAACTTTGCCAGACCTGGGAATAAAATCGGTACTTACCCTCGAATGGTGGTACTGCCCGGTATGCCAGTCGGTAGCCTATGAAGGCATCTGCGGCCACCGGGACCAGAAACAAGACCTAGCGGGCACCGTCATTCGCAAGATAATCGATGGCGGACAGGAGCCGGCGGCAACCACTTTGAGGTCAGAGATCTTGGAAATCGTCAAGGAATGCGCCGACAGATACAATGCCGGCTCAGCATTTGTCACGCCGGAATACATGGAAAACCGGTCGCCGGTTTTCTCCTTGCCTATCTTAGACCGTTGTAGGTGTAGTGAGCATCAGCTTGTGTGATTTTAAATCCCCCGCTTGTTAGACAGCGGGGGGTTTTTTTAGCCGCAAAATTTGAGTATCAAATCGAACGTACGGCCCAAAGGAGAAAGGGAATGCCCACATACGTAGACCCAAATGCATGTAACGCCTGCCAGGACGAGCATCAAGGTCCGCTTTGCGTTTACATCTGCCCCAATGATCTGATGGTCCTGGACGAGGCAACCAACAAGGGAATCAATCAGGAACCCGAGATGTGTTCCGAGTGCTACGCCTGCGTCAAACTCTGCCCACAGGAAGCCCTTCACGTGCGCGGGTATGCCGACTTCGTCCCCATGGGCGCTGCGGTCATGCCGCACCGGACCGAGGACGGCCTGCGCTGGGAAGTACGCTTCCGGGACGGACGTACCTTCGAGTTCACCTATCAATCGCGGACCAAACCCGCGGGCTCAGTGGTCCTCTACGAGGGGTTCACCGAAGACCGTCAGAACGACGCCAAGAACCAGAGCCTGGCCGGCGATTCGTTGTGGCTGGGTGTCGACAAGCTCCCTACACCCAATTAACGGCCATCGACTAACCTCACAACCCACAGTTCGGAGTAAACGGAATGACACTTCCTACGACAGAAACCATTGAATGCGACATCCTCATCATCGGCGGAGGAATGTCGGGCTGCGGCGCCGCATTTGAGTCCAAATTCTGGAGCGGTGACCTCAAGGTAGTCATGGTAGAAAAGGCAGCCATCGAACGGAGCGGCGCCACCGGAGAAGGACTCTCCGCCATCAATTGCTACATGGGCCAGCGCTACGGCTGGAACACCCCGGAAGACTACACCAACTACGTGGTGAACGACATGATGGGCCTGGCCCGGGAAGACCTGGTCTACGATGTGGGACGCCACGTCGATAACTCGGTCCACCTTCTTGAGGAGTGGGGACTGCCCATCTGGAAGAAGGAAAACGGCGAATACGAACGGATCGGCCGGTGGCAGATCCCGATCCACGGTGAGTCAATCAAGCCCGTCGCCGCCGAACCGGCCCGGAAAGCCATCGGGCCCGAAAATCTGTACGAACGGGTCGCAATCACCCACCTGCTGACCGACGCCGACGACTCCCAGAAGATCGCGGGCGCGGTGGGGTTCGCCGTTCGAGAGAACAAGTTCTACGTCTTCAAGGCCAAGGCTGTCATAATCACCTGCGGCGGCGCTTCCAACGTATTTCGACCTCGCTCGGTAGGCGAAGGGTTGGGCAGGACTTGGTATTCGGTGTTCGCCACCGGAGCCGCCTACGGCCTGATGATTCCGATCGGGGCCGAGATGACACAGATGGAGCACCGGTTCGTGCCCACCCGCTTCAAAGACGGCTATGGGCCCGTGGGTATGTGGTTCCAGTATTTCCACGCCCAAGTGCTAAATGCCAAAGGCGAAGATTACACCGTAACGCGGGCCGACGAACTGAAGAAGTATGAGCCCTACGGCTCCGCCATACCCACGCCCACGCCGCTGCGGAACCACCAGATGTTCTTAGACGTGAAAGACGGCCTTGGCCCCATGTATATGCGGACCGACACCGCGATGCAGAAGTTGGCGGAAGGCGACCCGGCCAAGATGGACAAGGTCCGCGACGAGGCGTGGGAAGACTTCCTGGACATGACCATCTCCCAGGCGTTGACCTGGGCTGCCCAGAACATAGCGCCCGAAGACACACCCAGCGAGGTCGTGCTGGCCGAGCCGTACATCATGGGCTCCCACTCCGGCGAGGCGGGCGCCTGGGTCAGCGGCCCCGAAGACATCGCAACCGGAGAGTATTTCTGGGGTTACAATCGCATGACGACCATAAACGGCCTGTTCGCCGCAGGCGACGGAGTGGGCGCCGCGCCGCACAAATTCTCCTCCGGTTCCTTCACCGAGGGCCGAATCGCCGCCAAGTCGGCCGTCAACTTCCTAGCCGACAACCCGGACGCCCCAAACGTGAGCGACGCCAACGTCCGCAGCATCCAAGAGACTATCTGGGCGCCACTGGAGACCTTCGAAAAACACAAGGGCGCAAGCTCAGCGGAAGAAATAAACCCCAACTATATGACGCCGAAACAAGCCCTGGTGCGGCTCCAAAAGATCATGGACGAATACGGAGGTGGAGCATCAACCTGGTACACCACCAACGAGCCGACCCTGCTCAGGGGCATTGAACTGATCGAGATGTTCCGGGAGGACCTGGCCCATCTCGCCGCCCGCAACCGGCACGAATTGATGCGATGCTGGGAGGTCGTCCACCGGACCTGGGTGGGCGAGGCCCATCTGAGGCATCTGTTGCACCGTAAGGAGACGCGTTGGCCGGGCTACTACTACCGGTCGGACTACCCAGACCTGGACGACGCCAATTGGCGGGTATTCGTCAACTCCAAGTTCGACGCGGCCAACAATACCTGGGAGATGCAGACCAGGCCGTACAAAAACATCATCACCTCGATCTAAAGCCGGATGGCTGGTCCCCGATGACCGTCCCGCCGGCGATTGATGCTCGCCGGTTTCGCAAATAACCCGGACCGTCAGTCCCTGGGACGTCCTGCTTGATACCAACGGTCCCACGGCTGGACGCGCGCACTTCCCGGTAACAGAGGTTCCTTCAAGACAAATTTATACGCGACAGCCAACACCATCCCGGCCACGAAGCCGCCGATGTGGGCAAAGAACGCCACGCTAACCGAGTCCGACACGCCCAATGACAGGCTCCCTTGAATCAACTGCCAGACGAACCAGGCCCCCAAGATCCACATGGCCCGCATCTCGACCACCGTGATTAGGTAGAAGATGATAAGGGCTTTGACCTTATTATTGGGGTACACCACCAGGTAGGCGCCCAACACCCCTGAGATTGCGCCGCTGGCGCCGATCAACGGGACCTGAGAATCAGTGCTGATTACCCATTGGCTCAGCGTGGCAGCGACTCCGGCCACCAGATAAAAGACCAGGTATTTGACGTGCCCCAACCGGTCTTCGATGTTGTCCCCGAACACCCAGAGGAACATCATGTTGCCGGCCAGATGCATGAATCCGCCGTGGATAAACATTGAAGTGAAGATCGTGAACACGGTGTGGACCGGTGTTTCGATGTTCTGCATACCGATCCTAGTGTTCAGCCCTTCATAGGCGGTCCCGGAGGTCAGCTCGTCGGCGATGAAGCCCCATTTAAAGAAAAAGATGTCCAGGTCCAGCCCGCCGCCGCCGGTGAGGGCGCCAACGCCGCCAAGCGTCATCTCATAGAGAAATACCACCACACTGATGGCTATCAAGCCTGCGTTTACGTAGGGAAATGTCCGATGATGGACGCTTGCGTCTGAAAATGGGAACATCTATTGACCGCCGTCCTGGTTGGAGCGAAAAAATGGGGAACGGGTGTCACCCGTTCCCCTAGCTTGAAGTATCCAGATTGCCCCACCTAAGGTCAAGAAGTTAGGTCGCCTGCTGCGTGAGCGATGACCTCCGCCGCGGTCTTGGTGTTCATCTTGCCCATGTTTAGCATCATGTGGTAATGCGAGGCCTCGTTGGGATGGACCTTCCAAAATTTCAGCAGGAAGTCTTCTCTGGCCCGTTCCAGTTCTTCCACGTGAATATGGGCTTCTTCCTCTTCAAAGTGCTCCCGGTCCATCAACGTCTTTACACGAACTTCCATGGGCGCCAGTAGACCGACGTGCAATGTGTGGGCAGCGTTGGCCAGGATATGGTTGGCACCGCGGCCGATGATTACGGCATCGCCCTGCGCGTGAAGGTCATGCGCCACCTTGTTCATGGCTTCGATGAAGGTTTTGTCGTCCAGCTTCTGGGCCACTCCGCCTCCTTCGCCGGTGAGGTCCATATAGGTCTCGGGTGGCAGGTTTTCGATCCCTCGTCCAAAGTACGGTTCTCCGCTCACGCCCGACATGGCAGAGCGCTCCAACATGGTCTGGACGAACCGGCCCAGGCGGTCTCGGAACCGGTCGACGCGTTGTTCCTTGGCGATGAGTGTGCCCACGGGGGTGCCGACAATCCGCGCCGCTTCAGTGAAGAACAAACGGTCGACAAAGTTAAGTTGTAACTGTTCGGCCACCATCTGGCCAATGGTGACCGCCCCGCATCCAATGGGGCCGTTAATGGTGATTACTGGCATTACTGGTCCCTCCGAATATTTAGTTTCGCCTGCCGGTGATCAATGAAGGGGCCTGACGCCATTTGATAGCCTAGGTGACCGCTGTCTCCATCAGCTTGGCGCGGCGTCTTGGATATTCTTCAGATAATAGACCAAGAACGGATGAGTCGAACCATTCGTTATTCTTGTGGTGGGTCTTACGCATATGCCCTTCCATGACGAAGCCAATGTGCTGGCACATCTGCAATCCGGGCTCGTTATATTCGGGGACATCCACCCAAACTCGGTGGAGTCCCAAAGGACCGAATGCGTGATCCAACAGGCCGATAAGCGCGCTGGTGCCGTAGTGGTGATGCCAAAGGTCTTTGCGGCCAATCAGAAGGTCGGCTCTGGCTTCCAGTAGCGGCCATTCAACCGCCAACTGCCCTTCGCCGATGTGCTCCCCGGCTTCGCTGTAAACCGAGTAGATAGTGCGGTTCTCATCGTTGAAGACGTGGTCCCATTCCGATTCGCCACCGGCTAGGACCGCTTCCGGTAGGTAGCTGGTGTGCAGGGGTTTGCCGTCCTTTCCAACACCGTACCAAACCGTGTTGACCTCGGTATCACTAAGCCAATCAGCCATCCGCTGGATATCATCACGAGTGGGCGTTACCAGTGTGACCTCTGGAAACATATCGCACCCCCAATATTAATGGACGAAATCGAGCTCGATAAGGTGCCGCCTAAACCATCCTAAACTATCACCTTTCGGGATAATCATCATTATAACAACGGGTGGTATTGAGCGCAATTCGTGAAATTCAACCAGACCAAGAAATCGTGCCCTTGCATCTGCTACAGATCGGTCACCCCGTTGTGTTCCGCGTAGTATACTCCCGAAATTCGCGGATGCAATCCAAGCAGGCACATCAAGCTGATGGTATCGACGCGGAGAGGGCCAAGCGCTTGACGTGAGCTGCGACGCTGGGGCCTAGGTCCAGATCTTCTCCGGCCGCATGCGGCCGGATTCAGGGGTCAACCTCTTATTCTTCAGTGAGCACCATGCACCGTCCGTTGTTGATTGAGGGATCGGGCGTGTACACGTACGACACCCCCGGGCTCAACAACTCCTGGTAAAGAATTTCCTCGTGGTCATCGAATTTGATGACCACTGCGTAAAAGTCGTTGTTGGGTAAAGTGAACTCAACGTGACCATCGTCGTCGGTTAGGGCCTCACCCAGTCCGATAACTGAAACCTCCGCGCGGCGGACCAACTCATCTTGTAGGTTCAGGACACGGAATTTCGTTGGGAGCTGCCCCGGACTGGGCGCAAGTTTGGCATCCGGTGATTTCGCAACCTGGTCCAGAACATCCCTTTCGTAGTCTTCTTTTGGCATTACCCAATTCGGACCATACTTCGCTCTCAGGTATTCCTCGGGAGGGTTAGGCACGAGAAATTTCTCGCCCATGAAATCAATCTCTTTGAGGTCGGAGAATAATCGGGCAGGGATCCAGATCGACGGATAATGGAATATGCTGTCGTCGATGATGCGGAAAAACGTCAAGTCTACACGTAACGCCCTCTTTACCATCCCAGCGGCTATCCAGCGGTCATTGGTTCCCAAGCTCACGAAATAGCCTCGGTCTCTAAAGGCATCTAAAACGGAGGGTATCATCTCTTCGGTGAGACCGTTCAGGCCGATCACGCAGCCCAAATCTAGGTCGTCGTCCCATGGGATGAAGGCCTGGTCTCGGACCGCGCCAAGGCACGTGCCCTGCCGAAGGAAAAACGGAATACCCGCTGAGTCCATGACCTCCTTGGTTTCCTTCAGCATCTGTTTCGCCAGTTCCGGGTCTAAGGGAATTATTTCTCCGTACGTCTTGAACAGCGCGACTTCGTCTGCTCCACTCTCAGAAACCATTTTCTCCCCCGTATCAAAAATCAGCCAGACCGATCATTTTCATCAAGACGAACTTACTTTTGAAGCTCCTGGTCTTCAGGCATGAAGTTGTTAATGGGCTTCGGCATTGATTTCCCTGTAGTGATGAACCGAAATTTCGTAGGTCTACACGAATCCGGTGAAAACAAGACTGCAAGAATAACCTACCAGGAGGGAAATAGCGAAAACCTTTCACCTAGCCTCAAAATAGCGCTGGCACTCCGCCGTGCCGGGCGTAGTATACTCCAGTCAAAATCAGGCGTGATCCGGTTAGGAGAGGTCCGATGCGGGAGAATACTCTTAAACAAAAATTGAACGACGGAAAGGCGGTGTTTGGCACCATGATCACCTTTCCATCGGCCACCGTGGTCGAGATGCTGGGGTGCCTGGGCTACGACTGGATCTTGATCGACAACGAGCACGGTTCGATCACGGTGGACAATTCGGAAGATATGATCCGGGCGGCCGAGCTGACAGGCATGGCGCCCATCGTGCGTCCCATCGGCAACGAGTTGGAGTTCATCTGCCCCTTCCTGGACCGTGGCGCCTGGGGAGTTCAGGTCCCTCATGTGAATACGGCCGAGGAGGCCCAGAACGCAGTCGAAGCGGTCAAGTATTACCCACTGGGCACGCGGGGAATCTTCAGCCGCAGCCGGCCCGCCGGGTTCGGTTTTTCCGGCTCCACGGGAGACTACGCGGAAGAGGCCAACAAGAATACCCTGGTCTGCCTGATGCTAGAAGAGGTTGAGGCAATCAAGAACCTGGAATCCATGGTCCAGGTTGAGGGTGTGGATGTATTCTTCATCGGCTCGGGCGACCTGTCCCAGTCCATGGGCTTCGTCGGGCAGCAGACCCGCCCCGAGGTCCAAGAAGTCATGGAACGGGGCGTCAAGATCATCCGCGAAGCCGGCCGCGTCGCCGGGGTTAGCTGCCCTGAGAACCTGGTGCCCAAATTCCTGGACCTAGGAGTCCAGTACTTCCACGGCACCGTTCAGGCCTTGATCCAATCCTCCAGCGACGCCTACTTGGACTCCATGCGCAAAGCGGCAGGGAAGGCGGGGTTGTAGATGGTTCCGTGCGAGCCCGCATTGCTCGTGATTAAGGTTGACACCCAGTTCGCGGGCGAGGAAAATGGTCATCAATACTAACTATCATGGCGGATGCTGTGCTGCACGCACGAATCTGCCAGTTTTCCCCCAAGAATAAATCCGCCGGAGTTGATGCGATGGCCACCACGAGTTCAAAGAGCACGGAAACGACTGAAAGCATCGATCTGATGGCCCATCTCATGCGGCGCGCCGGGTTCGGCGCCGATAGAGATGATCTGGAGCGGCGCGCCGCCAAGGGGTATGAGGCCACTGTCGAAGAACTGCTCAACCCCGAGGGGGCACGGGCCGACCGGGAACTGTTCCTTCGCTATCACCCAGGCTTCCGCCGCCCGGTGACTTCTCCGGGTATGGGTGGGTCAGCCTGGCTCTACGACATGATGCACACCGAGCTGCCCCTGGAAGAGAAGATGGTACTTTTCTGGCATCAGATTTTCGCCACCGGCCAGTCCAAGGTGGACCACTGGCACGAATTGATCGCTCAGGTGGACATGTTCCGCGAGATGGGGATGGGCAACTACCGGGATATGCTGGTGGCGCTGGCCCAGAACCCCGCCATGATTTACTGGCTGGACAACTGCGATAACCACGAGACCGGCGTGAATGAGAATTGGGGCCGGGAACTGCTGGAACTCTTCAGCATGGGCGTGGGAAACTACTCCGAAGAAGACGTTTACGAGTGCTCCCGGGCTTTCACCGGTTGGACCATCGCCACGGTCCCGCCCAGAAACTACTACAGCCGGTTCGACTGGTCATTTGAGTACCAAGATGAGGACCACGACTACGGCGAAAAGACCTTTTTGGGCGAAACCGGGGACTTCAACGGCGAAGACATCATTGACATCATCTGCCGGCAGCCGGCCACGGCCGAGTTCATCGCCCGGCACCTCTATAATTTCTTCGTTGCCGACGAACCCCAGGTCCCGGCATGGTCGGTGACCCCGCCAAGAGACCCCGAGGCCATCGACCTACTGGCCAAAACTTTCACCGAATCGAACTACGACATCCGCTCGGTCTTGAGGGTGCTGTTCCTTTCCGACTTCTTTAAAAATGCCCGCTACACCAAGATCAAGAGTCCCGCCGAAGTGGTGGTGGGCACCCTGCGCCTGGTAGGCCAGGACAAATTGCCTCCTCCCGGCATCGGCGACATGTCCAAGCAGGCCGGTTACATGGGGCAGGAATTGCTCAATCCGCCCAGCGTGGAGGGTTGGCACACCGGCGTGGAGTGGATCAATAGCGGCTCGCTCATGAAGCGAATCAACTTCGTCGCCGATATGTTGGGCGACACCAGCAAGCCGGGAGTCAAGCGGATCGTCGACCGGCTTCAAGCCCAGGGCAACCTGGGGCCCGAGGAAATGGTGGACCGTTGCCTGGAATTGGTCGGGCCGGTCAAGGCGGGCGCGGCCACCCTTCAACAACTGGTGGAGCACGCCGCCCAGAGCGGCGAACTGACCTGGGACACCGAGAAAGACACAGCCGAATCTACCGCAAAGGTCGGCGAATTGCTCCAATTGATCGCTTCAGTCAAAGAATTCCAGTACTGCTAAGTCCGGCTATTAGGAGACAGTGATGGCTACCAACAAGAAAGATCCGGTCCTGGTGGTGCTTCAGCTTTCCGGCGGCAACGATTACATGAACACGGTCGTTCCCTACACCGACGGCATCTACCATGACAACCGTAAGGCGGTCGCCTTTAAAGAGAACCAGGTGCTGCCCATCGACGGTGGCGTGGGCCTGAACCCGGCCATGGGCCTGCTCAAGGACATGTACGATCAGGGCAATATGGCCATCATCCACGGCATCGGCTACCCCGACTCGCCGCGCTCCCACTTCCGCTCTATGGACATCTGGCACACCTGTGAGCCGGAAACGTTGGGAACCGAGGGCTGGCTGGGACTGGCCACCAGGGACATCGACCCCAATAAGGAAAACATCGTCACCACGGTCAGCTTCGGCCCCAGCCTTTTCCGGGCGCTGGTCCTGCCTGGCGTGCCAGTGGCCTGCGTGGACAACCTGGAATCGTACGGCCTACTGACCGGCATCACCGGCCAGCAGCAGCGGGAACAGATACTGGACCGCTTCTCGCGGATGTACGCCCCGGAGATGGGTAACGACGTCGTTACTGAATATCTTGGCCAGACCGGACTTGAGGCCATGAAGGGCGCCGACATCTTGAAGGTCGCCCCGGAAAGCTATTCATCAAGCATCGAATACGCGGACACCACCATCGCCAAAAAGCTTCGGGGCATCTCCCAGATCCACCAGGCTGGGCTCGGCACCCGCATCTTCTACTGCGACCATGGCAGCTTCGATAGCCACGCTAAGCAACCGGATATGCACGCTACACTCTGGACCGATGTCTCTCAGGCCTTGGACGATTTCTACGCCGACCTCCGGGAGCACGACGCCGCGGACAACGTCATCGTTTTAATGTTCTCCGAATTCGGCCGGCGGGTCCGCGACAACGGGTCCGGCACCGACCACGGCGCTGCCGGCGCGGCGTTCGTAATCGGCGACGCCGTCAAGGGTGGTCAGTACGGCGAGTTCCCGTCCATGAAGCCCGAGGACCTCCAGCAGGGAGACCTAGTCCCCAACATGGACTTCCGAGGCCTCTACACCACTGTATTAGAGGACTGGCTGGGTCTGGAAGCCAAGCCCATAGTCAAAGGGAATTTCGAAGCGCCCCGGTTTCTTTAACGAGACAGACTCACCCCTAAATTGGGGTGAAACCTCGAATTTGTCATTCTGAGGAACGCCATAAGCCGACGAAAAGTCTGCCAATCTCAAATTTGGCAGACCCTTCGCTCCACTCAGGGTGACATATGCGCAGGATGGTTCATTCAGGAAGCAGGAACAGCCGATACAACAGAAGCTAACACCAGTGCGGGGAATGGTCAGACCAGCTCCCATTGAAACGGCTTAAGGATAAAAGATGCAGACACTGATAGCAGCAGGCAGGGTATACGACTTCAGCCATACGGTTGGCCGGTCCGCGGCCTCGGGAACTGGTTTCAGGCATCCGTGCGCCGTGACCATGGGAACTGGGGCCGACGCCAATGCCTCTTATGTGATCAGCCGCGGCTTCGAGATGATTCCCAACGTGCATTGGAGCCGGACCGCCCTGGGAGTGCGCGTCACCAAGGTTGTACTGGGCGGCGTTTCGGGAGAAGAAGCGCTGATAACAGAATTCGGAAAGTACGGCAACTCTCCCGGGCAGTTCATTTGGCCCGCCGGGGTGGCCGTGGACAGTCAGGGCCTGGTCTACGTGACCGACGAATGGCTCAATCGGGTATCCGTTTATGACGCCGACGGCAAATTCTTGAAACTCTGGGGAGAAACCGGAAAAGCGGACGGTGAATTCGACGGCCCCTCGGGCATACTGATCGACCCCCAAGACGACATCTACATCGTCGACACCCGCAATCACCGGGTCCAGAAACTCACCAAGGACGGCGCCCATCTGGCCTCCTGGGGTGAGCGCGGAAGCGGCGAAGGCCAACTTGACTCTCCGTGGGGTATCGCAGCCGACTCCGACGGGTTCGTCTACGTCTCAGACCACATGAACCACCGGGCCCAGAAATTCACTGCGGAAGGCGCATTCGTGGCGTCCTTTGGCAGCGAAGGCACGGGCCGGGGCCAATTGGGCCGCCCGTCCGGTGTGGCCGTGGACGGCGATGGCGACGTCTATGTCTGCGACTGGTCAAACAACCGGGTTCAGGTGTTTGCAGCAGACAGCCGGTTCATCACCACCTTGCAGGGAGACGCCCGCGAACTGTCCCACTGGGCCAAGATGACCGTCGAGGCCAATCCCGACGCCGTCAGACGCCGCCGCGAGGTGCCCAACCCTGAGGTAGAGTGGCGGCTGTCCATGCCCGCCGACCTCGTCTTCGATACGCTCAATCAGCGCCTGATAATTGCCGACACGCAGCGCCAGCGAGTTCAGATCTACAACAAGCTGCAGGACTACGCGATTCCATCCCGCACGATCTAGCTACCGCCCCAAGCCGAAGAAAAAATAGAAGGTGGGCTCATGGCCAGCGTATTTCTGGGCATCAATGACCGGACTTTTACCTACGAATCCACGGCCGCCCGCGCCGAGCACGTGGGGGCCGGAGTCCGTTATCCCATCGATTTCGCAATCACCCAGGACGACATCGCCTACATATTGAACCGGGGCCGGGAAGACCGTCCCGATGGCACCCGCCTGACCGTGTTCAAACTGGGCGAAGACGGCGAGGAATACATCTCTACCTTCGGTTCCCACGGCGAGGACCCCGGGCAATTCATCTGGCCCATGTGCATCGCCCTGGACAAAGACACCAACGTCTACGTCACCGATGAGTGGCTCAACCGGATCACCAAGTACAACAAAGACGGCGAGTACATCTCCCATTGGGGGACCCACGGCTTCAGGGATGGCGAGATAGACCGTCCCGCAGGCATCGCCATCGGCCAAGATGATACGCTATATATCGTCGATAGCCGTAACAACCGAGTCCAGAAGTTCGACCTGGACGGCAAGTTTCTGGGTAAGTTCGGCTCCGCCGGTTCGGCCGATGGACAGTTCAATCTGCCTTGGGGCATGTGCCTGGGCGGCGAAGACAACGTCTTTGTCGCCGATTGGCGCAACGACCGGGTCCAGTCGTTCACGTCAGACGGCAAATGGCTCGCTAGTTTTGGAACGCCAGGCACTGGTGGCGACACTACCAACGCCAGGGTCAAAGGCGGAATCACCTATTCCGACGCTCCAGTGGGCCAGTTCAACCGTCCCACGGGCGTCTGCGTTGACCAGGACGGCGACATCTACGTGGCCGATTGGCTGAACAACCGAGTGCAGGTGCTGACACCTGAAGGCCGGTTCATCACCGAGTTCACGGGAGACGGACATCTCTCCAACATGGGCATCGCCAAGCTCAGGTCCAATCCAGACATGATCAAGCAGCGAAACGGCATCCAGAACTTCACCCCAGAGCGGGTCCTGTGGGCGCCTTGCGCCGTAAGGATCGCGCGAAACAACCGGGTGATTATAGCCGACACTACCCGCCACCGCTTCCAGATCTACCGTAAAAATGCGGAGCCTGTGCTGGTCTAGACCAGCGGGGTTCATTACTGGCAAACACGTAGGGGCAGGTTAGAAACCTGCCCTGTTTCTTTGCAACTGCGGTTGTCGAGTCGAATCGATTGCCGGATAAAATCAACCAGCTTTCGAAATTCCTAGCCACCTGACGTACGATTTTGGCGTGGCAGGGCTGGTTAGAAACCCTCCGCTACGTCAGTTGACCTTCCACGGGGCTAACCTTTGCCGTGGTAGTTGCGACAACAGACAGCCGAACAAAGAAAAAGGCCGCAAGTTAGAACGCGGCCTTTTTTCATCTATCAGGTTAGAAACCTGCCCCTACGTGAATCGATCGCGACGCGTCTGGGTCTAGAGATATAAGCATGTTGATTACCGACGGCCCCAATTTGGTGGGCAACAAAAATGGGAGGGCAGTTGCCCTCCCTAACGTTTCGAAGCTTGCCCGGCGCGCGTTAGCCGGTGGACACCGGTTGTTTCCTCACTGAGGCAACGGCGTTGACCTGTTCCATCAGGATGTCGAAGTTTTCAAAGGTGAGCGACTGGGGTCCGTCACACTTCGCTTGGTCCGGGTTAGGATGGACCTCGATCAGCAGTCCGTGAGCTCCGGCGGCAATGGAAGCCAGAGCCACGGGGGTGACCAGGTACCATTTTCCGGTGCTGTGGCTGGGGTCCGCCACGATGGGCAGGTGGCTAAGCCGCTTGATCACCGGCACCGCGGCCACGTCCAGCG
>ERZ651768.555-NODE-555-length-28011-cov-11.120463_pt1 | contig 28011 bp, 16 predicted proteins | sample MGYA00514754_ERZ651768 | MGnify/ENA metagenome assembly ERZ651768
ATGTTAGGCTTTGCGAGCCCGACATGGTAAAGGAATGCAGTGGCAGGCCGCTCGGTAGAAACCCTTGCCTCCATGTGTACGAAAGGGCTGCCGTGATATAGGATGAAGACGAGGGAGCCAGAAAAATGAGTACTGTTTAGTCCATCAAGTATAATGGTGGCTCGGTCTTCATCCGTGGAGATACTGACATCTCCGGGAATGAGGTATCCCTTTTCAACCGCATAAGGTCGAGTCGGCACGCGATCGAAGAAAATTTCCCAACCATCTCTTAAAGTCAGATCCCGATCACCCACCCAGAACAAATAATTCGGATCAACATCTGAAAGTGCGACAACGCCATTTATGCCAATTTCCCGAATCAGTGGTAAGGCTGCGTTATTCCCACGACGGGGAATGAACTGTAGATCCAGGTAGGCTTTGCCTTCGGGAGCTTCCCAAGTCAGTGCGAGACCATCGCTGCGGCTAGTTAACTCAAAACCATCAGTCTCATCAAAATTTGTAGTGCTAATCTCGGCAGCAATTAACAATGAGGGGAGCAGGGACAGGAAAAATGGAGTTAGTTTATTCATCGCGGTGCTCTTTCTCTTTTTGTTGCCGAGAGTGTTTCGAATTGAGAGAAAGAGCGGCCAATACAAAGAGGTGTCCGCTGATTTTCGAACACCTCTTATGTCCCCACTTAATCGAGACTGAACTTATTGGTTAGTCTCGTAAATTGAAAACTGTTCCTCACCATCACCGAAAATAAAATCAGTATAGCGTGGGTTATCGGTGAAGTTTTCCTTGATGAAAGCGTAAACGTAAGTGCCAAGTGTCTCTAGATCCTGCCCGCTGTTAGAAGGCAACATATGATTTCCTGTAGCAAACTCCAGATATACCTTTTCAGTAGAGGCGTTGACGGAGTCATAAAGCATACGAGCATGATCGGCAGGAGGAGCTATGGCATCTTCGGCGCTGGCAATGATAAGAGTAGGTACTGAGACTCCACTCAGGTCACCTTCGAAAGGTTGACCGAGCTCACAGCAATACGGGGTCAGTGGTATAACGGCTTTGATCTGAGAAGCGAGTTCTTCGGCCGCCCGTAATGAGGCTCCTCCACCGAGGGAATGACCCATAATAGCGATATTACCGGTATCCAGTTTGTCGCGTATTGGGCTGTCTGCGTTGTTGTTTTCACCACGAAGGAATTCAACCCCGGCAATAAAAGCATTCTTACGTGCTTCAAGCGAATCCTCCGGGGTATTGGTTTCAATTATCATGGTAATCACACCTATTGAAGCCAGCATTGGCCCCCACCAGTCATAAACCGGGGGCGTGCCCCGGTAGCCAGGAACCATAATCACGGCTCCATTGGGTGGATCGAAGCTCAGTGTTAGCGGGTAGAAGATAGTGGCACTCGCGAACGCTTCCTGATTAGTACCCGTCTCATAGGTTCTTGCTTCAAATACTCTGTCATCGAACATATTGGCGGCATTTCGTGCAAAGGTTCGGCCTTCTGGGCGGTATCTGCCATCACTGTTGTCTTGTGCGACTGTGCTCGGAATAGTGAAGGAGCCTGCAAGAATAACTAGCCCAATCAGGGCGCTAGACAGGGTTTTGATTCTCAGTAAATTCATCTAAGTTAACCTCTGCTGTTGTATTTTCGATAATCGTAAATGGAGACTGCGTTACATAGATCCCAAATATAGCAAAGAGTTTGTACTAGAGAAACAACCAGAGTACCCCGGCACATAAAGCTTTGATTCATATGGCGGCCTTACACGCAGATAGACGTCTTACCTATTTCCGATTATGCTCAGATCTCCTGAAATCAACAGATCACGAATTATTCTATGAAGTCACTAAAAGAAATACGTTTTTTCGGCTGGATGGTTGGAATTGTCTGGCTACTTTTCCCTCTTCACGGAGTGAGCCAGGAGTTGGGAGATCACCAGTACACGACCGAAGCAATCCAGGCGGGATTACGTGTCTATAGCCGGGAGTGTGCGCTGTGTCACGGGCCTCGGGGCGACCTGGTGAGTGGCATTAATCTGCGTCTTGGCCAGTTTCGTAACGCCCAATCAGACGATGATATTCGTACCGTTGTTCTCGATGGTGCAGCTGAAGGTCAGATGCCTGCTTTTAATTTTAATGCAGAACAATTAAATGGTGTGATTGCCTATATTCGAGCTGGTTTCGATCCAGAGGGGGTTGCTATCCGTATTGGTGACCCGGTTCGCGGGCAGGCCTTGTTTGAGGGTAAAGGAGAATGTGTGAATTGCCACAGGGTAAATGGCATTGGCCCTCGCACAGCTCCGGATCTTTCAGAAATTGGCGCAATACGCTCACCAGCGTCATTGCAGAGAAATCTGCTGGATCCGGGCGCAGCTATATTACCGATTAACCGACCGGTGCGAATAGTTACCCGTAACGAAGAAACTATTATCGGCAGAAGGCTAAACGAAGATACTTATACGGTGCAGTTAATTGATTCCCAAGAAAGACTACGATCATTGAAAAAATCCGATCTTGTTAATTATGAAATCAGCATGCAACCGAGTAAGACTCCAACAACGCTTAATAGTGACGAGGTGGCTGATGTGGTTGGTTACCTACTTACCTTAAGAGGTCTGCGATGAATAAATCAAAAATAAACCTGCTTTACATTTGTTTCATCGCGGGTCTGTTTGTATCTGGCCAGGTCGGAGCCCAGGTTCCATACGATCGCATAGTGAATGCTACTGAAGAACCAGAGAACTGGTTGACCTACAACGGCGACTATATGAGCCAGCGCTATAGCCGGCTAGATCAGATTACGCCGGATAATGTGACAAACCTGGAGCTGAAATGGATTCTACAGAACCAGGTATTCGGTGCCTGGCAATCGAACCCCATTATTGTTGACGGGGTGATGTACGTGACTGAGCGGCCAAACAGCGTAATGGCAGTGGACGCTAGCACAGGGAGGGTATTCTGGAAATTCCGACACACCCCTTCAGAAAATGCTCGTGTCTGTTGTGGCGCAAATAACAGGGGTGTTGCCGTACTGGATGATCGGGTCTTCATGGGCACTCTGGATGCTCGGCTAATTGCGCTAGACAGAATTAACGGTCAACCCTTGTGGAACGCCGAAGTGGCCGATGTAAATTTAGCTTACTCAGTGACCATGGCGCCGTTGGTTGTTAAGGACAAGATTATCGTCGGCGTTGGTGGTGGAGAGTACGGAATTCGTGGTTATGTTGCCGCCTTCGATGCGGAAACCGGAGAGCAGGCATGGAAAACTTATACGATTCCCGGTCCCGGTGAGCCGGGTCACGATAGTTGGGAAGGAGACGATTGGGAGCACGGCGGAGCTTCAGTTTGGATAACCGGTTCTTTCGATCCAGAACTCAACCTAACTTACTGGGGGGTCGGCAATCCCGGTCCAGATTGGAATGCTGGACAGCGTCCGGGGGATAATCTCTTTTCCGATTCGGTAATCGCGCTTGATGCAGATACTGGTGAGTTGGAGTGGTATTTCCAGTTTACGCCAAACGACGGTTATGACTACGACTCCGTACAAGTGCCTGTGCTGGCAGACATGGTCTGGCGCGGCGAGCCCAAGAAAGTGATGATGTGGGCCAATCGTAATGGCTATTTTTATGTGCTGGATCGCGTTACCGGTCTATTCCTGGAGGGTAAACCCTTCGTAACGGTGAATTGGTCCAGTGGCCTGGATGAGAACGGCAGACCGATTCCAACGCCTCAACCAGAAGGCATGCCGACGTATCCGGGCAATCAGGGTGGTACCAACTGGTATCCTCCCTCCTACAGCCCGCGTACAGGTCTGTTTTATTTCAGTGCCTGGGAAAATTACGCCACTATCTATAGGGCTGAGGAATCGGAATATGTGCCAGGACAAGCCTTCCTGGGCGGTGGATTTTCTGTGCTGGCACCCTCACCGGATGCTCCCACTATCGGCATCGGGCGTACCAATCCAATCAACAATTGGACTGATGAAGTAGGGTATGCCTCGCTGAAGGCTATGGATCCGCAAACTGGCGAAGCAGTCTGGTCCTACAACCAATACGATGTTAGTGATAGCGGTATGCTCACCACAGCTACCGACTTGTTATTTACCGGGGGAAGAGAAGGCTACTTCCATGCTATCGATGCCCGCAGTGGCGATTTGATCTGGAACGTGAACCTCGGGGGACAAATCGTGATGGCGCCAGTGACATATATGGTGGATGGTATTCAATATGTGTCCGTCATATCCGGAAATGGCCTATCAACATTTGCATTACGTGACTAATTGTAATGCGGGTTACTTTAACTGTGTGAACTGATTACCGGATGACAAGAGTATTCACAATTCAGTGTAGCTGGTCTTTGGTGCTTGCTTTGTTGGTACTATCGAGTGCTTTGCAAGCCCAAGTCGATGACGCGCGGTTTAGCCCAAGCGATGCCTATACCATTAATCAGGAATTCTTTAAGATGCCCCCGGATAGAACTATCGGGTCCACCGCTGGGTTCGCTATTAGCCCTGACGGCTCCAGCATCTGGGTGTTCGATCGTTGCGGTGCTAATGACTGTGTCGGCTCCAACTTGGATCCGATCATGCAGTTTGACATGGAAGGTAAGCACCTTATTAGCTTTGGCGCCAATATGTTCATTAGACCTCATGGTCTGCATGTGGACAGGGAAGGCAATGTATGGGTAACTGACGGAGAAGGGCCAGACGGCAGGGATCCTCGACGTGAAGGTAAAGGCCACCAGGTCTTCAAGTTCAGCCCTACCGGTGAACAACTCTTGGAGCTGGGCAAGCCCGGTATTGCCGGGGACGGACCGGATGAATTCAATCAACCTTCAGCTGTTTATGTCGGGCCAAATGGAGACATATTTATTGGGGATGGCCATGGAGGTCAGACCAATGCACGAATTATGAAGTTCGATGCTCGAGGAAACTTCATCAAAACCTGGGGTGAAAGAGGCAGTGGTCCGGGACAATTTGCAGTTCCTCACGCCTTGGCAATGGATTCGTCAGGCCGACTCTTTGTTGGTGACCGGGGCAACAATCGGGTACAAATCTTTAACGGGGAAGGTAATTTCATAGTGGAATGGCGCCAGTTCGGTCGCCCCAGCGGCATCTATATAGATCACAATGACATTCTGTATGTTACCGATTCTTCTTCCACCCCTCGCAACAATCCGGGGTATGCTGAGGGGATCCGCGTTGCTCGTGTGCATGATGGTAAAGTGATTACTTTTATTGATGATCCCGATGCAGATGGCACCCAGGAGGGGGTATTTGCCGATGCGTATGGCAATATCTACGGTTCTTTGACCGGTGGAATGGCTCTAAGAAAGTATGAACCTCACTAGTCGAATGTCCCTGTCTGACATACTCCTAACTTCTTGAGAGTCATACAATTTGTAACAAATAATTCCTTTGAGCTGTGCGATACTAGCGCGCCAAAGCACTTCCTACTAACTGTTAACTAGTTTTGTGCCGACAAGTAAGACAAATTAGCCCCGAATTGAAGTTAGAGGCAGCCCGGATGGCTCCAAGAATAACCTTATTTCTCCTGCTATTACTTAGTCTCAATTCTGTGTCTATCGCCCAGGATAATGTGGGCGAAGAGTCGACCGTGAAATATCCGGCATCCTATTTCGGTGAATGGTCACCTGTTACCGCCCAGGACATGCTGGATCGTATACCTGGTCTTAGTGGTGGTAGTAGCTTCGGCTCTTCAGGAGGATTTTCCAGAGGCGGTTGGGGAGGCTTTTCTGGAGGCCGTGGCGGCGGTAGTCATGGATTTGGTGGCGGCGGTAGTCGTGGATTTGGTGGCGGTAATCGTGGCAGTGAGATTCTCATTAACGGAAAACGTACTGCCGGAAAGAACAACAGTACCGGAGGTCAGTTATCCCGGATTACCACCGACCAGGTGGATTACATCGAAATTATCAGGGGCACCTCCGGTGAACTGGATGTTCGTGGTAGTGGCCAGGTCATTAATGTTGTTCTATTTGAGACGTTTAGTACTTCTACTATCCAATACCAAATCGGGGCTAATCAGGCTGATGACAATACAGTTACACCTTCTGGTGACGTTTCCTATAGTGGTCAGCTAGGAGGCTTGAACTTCCAGGCCAGTGCCCGTTCCAACGATAGTTATTCTATGTATATCAGCAAGGAAAACTCTATTCTTGGGGATTTTTCACCTAACGACATTATTCGGGACATTCGGATTACAGAGGGAAACTATTCGACTATCAACACTAATTTGGACTATGAGTTCAATTCTAATAGCAGTGGTCGCTTCAATGCTCAATTTATGGAAGGAGGCGGTGATACAGAGTTAAATCGACGCACTATAGATCTTAAAGTTATGCCCAATGTGTCCTCTTTTCAGAGGGAAGAAACCCCCAGCTCGATTGAGAACTGGGAAGTTGGTGGAGACTATGAATACAATACTGAGCGGGGTGACCGGTTCAAGGTTCTCTTTATTAGTAATTTATTTACTCGGGATAGCACCAGGGAGCGCTTTGATTTATCTGACGACGGCTCCGAGAACAAAAATCTATTTCTGGATTCAGGAAGTACTACAAGGGAGCGAATTGTCCGCAGCTCCTACACTTTCGATATCTTTGGCGGGGCTCAGGACATTGAGTTTGGTGCCGAGCGAGCCCAGACCATTCTTGATTCAAACCTTAGCTTAGGGGTCGATATTCCGGGTGTCACAGGATCAGCCAATTTCGGGGGTTTAGTGCCAGTCAACGTTTCCAATGCCAATTCCTCTGTCGAAGAAATGCGTTATGAACCCTTTGTTATTCATAACTGGATTATCAGTCCGAGAATGTCGCTGGAGTCTTCATTGCTTTATGAGGACTCCGAAATCACCCAGTCTGGTGATGTGTCTAAAAAACGAGATTTCAATTATTTGAAGCCAAAACTTGATTTCAGATATGACCTGACCCCTGCTATCCAACTTCGTGGCACCATCGAGAAAATTGTTCAGCAGTTAACGTTTAGTGATTTTGTCGCGGCAACTGATAATCGGGACGAAGATTCCAACGTGCAGGCAGGGAACGCTAATTTGAAGCAGGAATGGTATTGGAACTACGAGGTTAATACTGAATATCGCCTTCCCAATGACATTGGTGTGGTGAGTGGCCGGCTGTTTTATGAAGACTGGCATGACAGGATTGAGCGTATGGATGTGACTGTCGATGAAAGTAATCTACTGAGTGCAAATGGAAACATCGGCGACGGTGAAAAATATGGTTTGGATCTAAATGCCAGCATGCGTATGCGTATGTTCAATATGCCAAATCTCTTAATAACAGCCGGTCACAGTTTGGAGGATTCCAAGATTACTGATCCGTTTTTGGGTATAGAAAGGCGGATGCTATACAGCCAGCGTGGTCGCAATGAGGTGGGTTTTCGTCATGATATTCCTCGTTTGAGGCTGAATTACGGTGGTAATTGGAGCAACGTGTTCGATGGTAATCGACCTCGCTACGATATTGACGACATTGAGTATTCGTCTGGTGATCCATATTGGTCGGCTTTCGTCGAATGGGTGAGCCCCAACGATATGACTTTCCGGCTTGATGCAAATCGTCTGATCAACAACGGCGAGGAATGCCGGGAACGGCAACGTTTTGTTGGGCGAATCTCCAGCGGTATCTTGGAAGAAATCGAAGATCAATGCAGCACTTCTGGCCCCACTGTTTCTTTAAGAGTCACTGGCACGTTTTAGTGACTTGATAACCACCTTGTTTATTGAGTGTGATATCTAGTTTATTGCTTTTTGCAAAAAACTAGATTTCAGTCTTTAAGAATATTAGAATTTTTTAATGTATCGACTAAGTTGTTTTTTCTCCGTTGTTTCTTTGCTAATTCTAGTTAGCGTTGCGCAGACCGTGTCCGCCCAAGAAAATGTGGGAGAAGAGTCGACTGTCAGATATCCGGCTAGCTATTTTTCCGAATGGGCACCGGTTACGGCTCAAGATATGCTTGATCGAATTCCTGGGCTTGATCCGCGGAGTATGGGTAGCAGCTTCAGCGGTGGAAGCAGTTCTGGCGGACCTTCAATTGTAGGAGGCGGGAGATTGCCGCCGGGCGTAGGTGGTGGACGGGGTGGTGGACGAGGATTTGGGGGTGGGAGCCGCACCACTGAAATTCTAATCAATGGTAAACGGACTGCCGGGAAAAACAATAGCACCGGTGTTCAGCTAAGTCGCATTACATCTGGGCAAGTAGAGCGTATCGAAATTATCCGTGGCACTTCCGGGGAGCTGGATGTTCGAGGGAGTGGGCAGGTGATCAATGTGGTGTTAAATGAGCAATTTAGTGAGGCTTCTTTGCAGTACAATCTTAGTGCTGAGCACGCTCATGATAATACGATCAGTCCGACGGCCGAGTTTTCGTACAGCGGTCAGACAGGCGGGCTAAATTTTCAAGCTAGCGCCAGAGTGAGTGATCCTTATTTTTATAACGTAACCAGGGAGCGCTCTGTACTGGGTGATGGTTCGCCGAATGACAGAGTTTTTGAAGTTCGGAAGCAGGATCCAAAGGGAGGCATGGCCAGTGCGAATCTTGATTATGAAATTAATCCAAACAGCAGCGCCCGGTTCAATGTCTCGTGGTTTGATGGCAGATCTACAACAGATACAGAAAGGAGAACCACGGACTTAAAAGTCAGCCCAAATGTCGATGCCTTCCAAAGTGAAACTGGACCTGGGATTATCAAAAGCTGGGAAATTGGTGGTGACTACGAGTTCAACACGGATGGCGGGAGTCGGTGGAAGGTTTTGTTCATCACGAACTCTTTTGAGATAACTAACACTAGAGAGCGTTATGATGTCCTTAATGATTTTTCGAAAGAAAAAAACCTGTTTCTTGATACTCGGAGTGAGACGAAAGAACGTATTGTTCGAGGATCCTATACCTTTGATATTTTCCAGAGCCAGGACATAGAGATCGGCGCTGAGAGAGCACAGACTATCTTAGATTCCAAACTGGCTTTGGGAATGTCCGCAGCTACGGGAACTCCCTCGCCTTTGGTGGGAGGTCTTGTTCCAATGCCAGTGAGTAATGCTAACTCTTCTGTTGAAGAGATGCGTTATGAGCCTTTCATTATCCATAATTGGATCTTTAATTCGAGGTCTTCCCTTGAAACTTCGGTGCTTTATGAAGATTCAGAAATTACTCAGTGGGGCGATGTTTCAAAACAGCGAGATTTTAGTTTTGTAAAACCAAAAGTAGACTTTCGGTATGACTTGACCCCGCAGCTTCAATTAAGGGCTACTATCGAAAAGATCGTTGAGCAATTGACTTTTAACGATTTCGTTGCGGCGACAGACGAACAGGACGAAGATTCAGACGTTCAAGCGGGTAATGCTAACTTGCGTCAAGAATGGTATTGGAACTATGAAATAAACTCTGAGTATCGGCTGCCTAACGATATTGGAGTAGTGAGTGGAAGACTCTACTATGAAGACTGGCACGACAGGATTGAGCGTATGGATGTAACTGTCGATGAAAGTAATCTCCAGAGCGCCAATGGAAATATCGGGGACGGTGAGAAGTACGGGATTAACCTGAGCGCCAGTATTCGCATGCGCATGATAGATATGCCAAATTTACTTATCACAGTGGTTACAAACGTGGAAGACTCCAAAATAATAGATCCGATCTTAGGTGTTGAGAGAAGAATGATGAATAGCTGGCGTGGCCGCACCAATTATGCTTTTAGGCATGATTTGCCAAACTTACGTCTTAATTATGGCATGAACGTCCAAGATAGTTTCGATGGTGGGCGTCTCAGGTATGACATTGACGATATTGAATACGGTCGAGGAGACCCGTTTTGGGGTGCATTTGTGGAATGGGTCAGCCCTCAGAACATCACCTTCCGGCTGGAGGCGCAAAGGATCATCGAAAAAGCGGAGATGTGTCGTGAACGCCGCCGTTTCGTTGGCCGTATTTCAAGCGGTATCATCAAAGAAATCGAAGACCAGTGTAACCGCTCAGGTCCGGCGATTACTCTTCGTGTGACCGGCACCTTCTGATTATTTGACCCCTGGATGGTAGTATAAATGCGATAATTTGAAACATTTTTGATTCGCGCTAGGGGCCTGATTTGTGGCAGGATATGCTGTCTAGATGTGGGTTCAGCCGAGATTGTATCGCGAATCTAAAAAGTAGGATCTTTAGGGCTTTTCGGACAACCGAAACGTAACTGAGAAGTAGGAGAGGATATTTTGAAAAATCTAACTCTAGAAAAAAGTTTTTGGGGACTATTGATTGGCTTAGTAGCATTACCGAGCCTGGTATATGCTCAAGACACTATCGAATGGTTCACTCTGGGTAACGATTACGCACACACCCGCTATACGCCAGCCAACGAGATCACCTCGGAGAACTTTGGGGATCTCGAAGTCTCCTGGGAATGGGATGGCGCGAGCTTTGGGGCGGTTAGTGGACGTTCAACGCCTTCTTATATAAATGGAATGCTGTATACCGTAGCCGGTTATAAACGTCATGTGGTCGCCATCGACCCCAAAACAGGTGACACGATCTGGTCTTATCGGGAGCCGGATACGCCTCGTGGTGAATACTCCATGCGCGCGGATTACGGAAAGGGTGTGGCTTACGCCGAGATTGATGGGCGTGGTGTTATCCTAATTATTTCGCCAGCTTTCTTCCTGACGGCTCTTGATGCCGAGACTGGTGTTCCTCTCGAAGATTGGGGTTCACCGGTACCTATCGACGGCTTTCCTGACAGCGGTGTGGTTGACCTGATAAAAGACCTTGGTCATCCCTTTGATCCCTATGAAGGTATTCCATTGGAAGTGGGCTACATTACATCTTCTTCGCCACCGATCGTTGTTAACGATACTATTGTAGTGGGTAACTCTGCAGAGCAAGGTTATCACCAGGCTCGTATTGAGAACGTTCCAGGTGACATGCTTGGTTATGATTTGCGTACAGGCGAATTCAAGTGGAAGTTTAATGTTATTCCCAAGCCTGGCGAGTACGGCCACGAAACTTGGGAAAATGATGCTTGGGAATGGACAGGTGACGTATCTTCCTGGGCGCCACTTTCAGCAGATCCGGCAAACAATTTAGTCTTTATCCCCACCAACAGTGCCACCATTGATTATTACGGTGGATTTCGGCCAGGGGATAATCTATATGGCGCAAGCATCATTGCTCTCGATACTCGAACAGGGGAGAGAGCTTGGCATTTCCAGTTTGTGCACCATGAGGTATGGAATTTTGATACGCCGACGGCACCGATCCAGCTGGATCTGACTGTGGACGGCCGAGAAATTCCTGCCGTTATTCAGGCTACGAAGCAAGGCTGGTTGTATACCTTTAACCGGCTGACCGGAGAGCCCGTATGGCCGATTGTGGAACGTCCGGTGCCACCTTCCATCGTGCCCGGTGAAGTGCTTTCGCCGACCCAGCCCCATGTGACTTGGCCTGAACCTTATAGTATGCAGGGAATTTCAGAAGACGATCTGGTGGATTTTACTCCCGAGCTCAAAGCTCAGGCACTGGAGGCTATGGAAGACTACGTTATGGGAGGGCTGTTCAATCCTCCTATCCATGCTGACAATCCTTTAGGCAAGTATGCCGCCATGAACTGTCCGGGAGGTGCTGGAGGAGTCAACATTACATCACCACCGGTTGCAGATCCGACAACAAACACCATGTATGTATCGTCACACATTGCCTGTTTCGCGCTTCGTCTAATTCCAGGTGAAGAGGCGGACCTGTTGTTCCCGAATTCCACTGGAGCTACAACGGCTCTCTATGCCAACGGGGTACGGGGTGCCACAGCGAGGCCGCCACGACATCCTGCGGGAATTCCTATTTGGAAGCCGCCTTACAGCACAATTACTGCGTACGATATGGATACCGGTGAGAAAGCATTTGAAATTCCAACCGGTGAGACGCCTCAACGTTATGCAGACGTTTTTGAACGTGTGGGCGCCGATATGGATGAAGTCGGCAATACAGGTACAGGTGGGCTGGTACCTATGGTGGTTACAGAGAACATGCTGATTTATGCTGATCAGGCTGCAGATGGTACTCCAATGCTTTGGGCAATCGACAAAGATTCCGGTGAAATCGCCGGCAAGATTGAAGCACCTGCTCGCAGCAGCTATGGCATGAGCTCTTGGGTTCATGAAGGACACCAGTACCTTATGTTGCAGACCGGTTCCAAGCTCACTGCAATGGCTCTGCCTGGTGCGGCGGCTGAGGAAGTGGCTCACTAAAGTTGGTGATTGGACAATGAGTCAGAAAAAAGAGGAATCATTTGATTCCTCTTTTTTTTATCAGGCTAAATTTTAGGATTGCCGCAGGTCAAGGAGTCTACCGATGATGTCGGTATTATCGATATTGCTATCCTTGGAAATTGTATCAACGTAGATAATCTCGCTAGTGTTGGTACCACTCGCATGCCAGCGGCGTATAAAGCGAACATTTGTGGTACCGGCAAACACAGTATAGGTTTTTACTTCCTCTGCGGCGGCAATGTGTTGACAGGCTGAATCGTAGCCAATGAATTCATCGCTGACAGCAATTAGTGCCGCAATTTCTCCAATGGTGCACTCCACCCCCAACAGATGACTGCTTGTTTTTATCTTCCCGATTTCTCCAAAATTCAATGCCTGAACAGTAGCGCCTTGTTGTTGGACGGTTTGCATAATCGCTTTTATCCGACCCTGCTCTTCTTCACCAAAACCGAGATCCAGTATCAAGCGTATGTTGGGCTGCCGTAACAGGGCCACGACTAATTCCACTTCGAAATTACCTCCAACTCGCTTGCGAGTATTGCCACCCACACCGAAATTAAGGGTTATTAAAGTGGTTGAGCCCCCAGGGTCAATCGTTTTTCTAAATTGTTTTGCATTCTGTAGGTTTGAAGATTCTGGCCAAACTGATGGATAACAGAACTCTTGTTCACCCAAGATATTATCCAGCCACAGGTTGGTTAGTTCAGAGATTGAAGCTGTGACGGAGTATTCTTTACTGCCCCGCGAATTAAAGAAGCAGTAATTTTGGAGTGGCACGAGTGGCAGCACTCCAAGTTGGGTCAGACGAGAGTCTGGATCAATTAACAGAAACTCAGCGGGGGAAAGTCCTACAATTTCTGCGCGGGTTTTCTTCAGTAAATCCAGCCAAGTCAGGAAGCGCTCCAAGAGGCCGCCCCGACGGGAGTAGCTTAGCTCGTGAACCTTTAGCCCGGATAAAGATCCAAAAACTTGTTTAAGTTTAGCGTTCCCAAAGACAATGATTTCGGCCTCTGGATAAAATTTTGATACGCGCTTACATATGACACTTGTTATTGCTACGTCAGCTCCGATAGTCACACGGGATAACACTAAAACTTTCTTCGGTTTGATGCTTGCCTGCAATTTTCGGTCTGGGCTGAGTCTAATAGTTTCAATACGTTCGTATAGTAACTCCTCGGTGTGCAGGTCAAAGTCAGAGAGTTGTGACTGGATTTCCTGGCCTTCCGGAAGTTCACAAAGAAAATTCACGACCTGACAGATAACACGGTTATAAGTTTCGGTTTGTAGTTCTTCGAAATCATCACACAATCTTTCTATCACGATACCGAACAGAGCTTGCGCTGCAATCTGGTTTAGTTCTGATTTCTTAAAGTAGGTTGCCATCTCGCAAAGCAAGTTAATGTATTCACGATTGTACTCATCGCTGTAGTAATAGCGATCGACGAAACTGGAAGCAACCCGTTGCGCTAATGATTCGAGATCGTTTGTGGTTGGCGACTCTTGGAGTCGCTCCCATTGTTCTTGATAAAAAAAGCTTCGCATTACCTGTGTCCCAAGTAATTGGTAGCCGCTTCAATTACCATGGCAGGGGTGATCTCGTTCATACAGGCATGATGTCCAAGCGGGCAGGTTTTCTTGTGGCAGGGAACGCAGGGTAGTTGTCTTTGTAAGACAGTCGCCATTTGTAGGTTGTTTGCAGTGTATATTGCGTTTGTTGGGCCCATCAGCACAATATGCGGAACATCAAATGCTACCGCATAATGCCGCGGCCCTGTATCGTTTGTAATTAACAAATTACACCGCTTTATTAATGGTTTCAGATGAGCAAGATCGATCCTATCCTTAGCGGTATTGATGATTTCTGCATTGCTTGCTTGGATTATACGATCAGCAATTGCTTCTTCGCCTGGCCCAACCAACAGCAGCAATTTTCCGCCGAATCTGTCTTGCAATTGTTCGGCAAGTTCGGCGAAATATTCTGTGGGCCAGCACTTAGAGGAACCGAAACTGGCACCGGGATTTAAACCAATGACGGTGTCGCCAGCCTCTATTCCATAATTTTTCAACCGATTCGCCCCTTGGCTCGCAAGTGTATCGGATATGTAGAGTGTTGGTTTGGGGCTGGTCGGTATTTCTAGATCGAGGTAACGGCATAAATCCAGATAATAGTCCTGCATTGGTATTGGTTTTATTTCACCCTCTTCCATAATGGGATTAGGGCCACCTGTTAATAAGAATTTACGCAAATTTCGGCGATAACCGTAGGTGCGGGGCAACGCAGCGAACTTGAAAGTGAGAAAGGAATGAGTTGTGTTGGTCAGCAGTAATCCAAACTGGGGTTTCAGTCGAGCAAATTCCTGGCGAATAGTCTTCAGTCCTTGCCAGTCCTTATCCTGACAATCCACTATATGGTCAAACCAAGGCGCATCTTCGAGTATGCCTCGGGCATAGGGTCTTATTAAAGCTGTTATGGTTGCTGTGGGAAAGTTACTGCGCAGACATTCGAATACAGGAGTTGCCATGACAATATCGCCTACCCAATTTGGGCAACGCACTGCTAGGCTGTCGACGCTTTGGAGGGCAGGTAGCATTGCGAACAGAGATACGTTCGTAGGGAATTAACTTTGATCGAGCGTATAGGCAACAGCTTCAGCCTTCTTACCGGCGGCCATCTGTTCTCGTTCCTGCTTGATATAGTCAGAGCGAACGCCCATTACATTCGAATAACGAATAGTGTAATGAATTTTATCCTCACTTATGAGCTGCTCGGATAAGTCCCTGTCATAGGCGACAAGATCTTCATATTCTCTAAGCCAGGTTTCCCGGTTCATAGCTTCCACTTTTTCAACTAATCTCCGATAAATTGGGGCGCACTCCCAATCGGTTTCCGCATTGACATACCAGTTACAGAGCTTGGACAGTTTGTCTAGAAACAAGTCATGTTCTTCACCGAACTTGAGGCAAGAGCCGTCAAAATAATTTCCCTGGCCAGCGATTTTCGATTCATCGATAAGGGGTTTGGCAATCTCATATCCGGCGGTACCCTTGAAGGGAAAGAAAAGGGCCCAACGGAATCGACCCATTTTCACCTTGGCGCATAAGTGAATCGTTTCCATGATTTCTTCGCGGGACTCATAAGGAAGTCCGAACATGATAAAAGCTGAGCTGTGCAAATCGTAGGCATGTGCTGAATAAAACGAATGTTCAATCTGCTCGTTTTTCATATATCGTTTTAGTACCTCGCGACGCACTCGCGGACATCCACTCTCAAGCCCGAATTTCACAATAATACAGCCGGCCTCCTTGAGAGCCTTAGCGGCTACTTTGTCGAAACAATTCACATGGCCGTTTACAACAAAGGGCACATTGACTTTATGTTTCCTGTAGGCTTCACAAAATTCTACGACATAGTTGGTATTCAGCGTAAATAGATCATCGTCAAAAATAAACGTGTTTATTTCCGGATTGTCTCTCACGAGTTTTTTCAAGTCTTCCATCATTACTTCAACCGGGAAGTGACGCAGAAAGTCTTTCACGTTTTTCGCTGCACCATCTTCGATATATTGATCGACGATTTCGATGTTAAAACAATAGGTACACTTGTAAGGGCAGCCGCGAGAAGTCAGGATCCCCATCCAGCCACGGGTTTCTTTCATGACAGCCTTCATGTCAAAGATGTCATAGTCTAATGGGGGTAATTTTTCCAGATCAGGAAAAGGTGCAACCGGGTTAGATACCGGTACACTCCCCATCCAAGAACGAAAATTCGCCAGTGTGTGTGGTTGTGCTCCTTTCTCTAGTGCATCCATCAGTTCAAGGAGTGCCCAGTCACCTTCTCCAACGCAAACATAATCAAACAGTTTTGATTTGTGTACTTCATCAGGAACCATCGTGCAATGCACTCCCCCGATGGTCTGCGTCAGTTTAGGCATAGCTTGCCTGATAGCTTTGCTTTGTTGCACAACCCAGTCGTATTGTTGGGACATGACCGAGAAGCCAACAAGCCCCGGTTCCGTTTCTCGGATATAGTCGATTATTTCCTCACTACTGGGAACCGGTTTATATTTTTCGGAAACGTGCATCAGATCCATTTCATGGCCCTTAGCATGCAGCACACCGGCTAGGGACGCGATGCCGTGATTGGTGCCTAGCGGGGCATCAATCTGCGGGTAGATCATCAGTATTTTCATATAGCCTGAATTCTCTCAAAAAGGGCCAGAGCTCGGGTCTCTGCGCCAGAGTCTAACATTGATTGTTGGCTTTAATAATAAGTGAACAGCGGATTATTAACTTTATCGGTCAAATATCCTGAATTCTTGTGCGGTATGGCAGGGTTTAGCAGGCCACGGGCCCACTAAAGTCTGGTCTGTAATGAGAATAGGAAATACAAGTCAGGGCGATTCGGCTGGCGTGGCTAAGACTGCCATCAATCTACTTCACGAAAATTTTAATAATTTCCTGATGGAAGGCCCTTATCAAAACTACATGGTTGAAGTATTTAATGTTCCCGAAGAATAACTTTAGGGATTAAGTTGTATTCGTCTGAACCCGACCGTGAGATTGTGTCCGACTACTTGCGACGTTAACGATCATGTCGGCAGTTACCGGTACGCGGTTGAATAAGTGACCGCCAAGGGCATCTGAGATAGCACACAACAGTGCCGCTGCGGCACAGCCCTGAATCGGTTCGCCTATGCCTTTTGCTCCGACTGGATTCTGTGGGTCTGGAATATCCATAGCCGCCCAGTCCATTGGGGTCGGTGAGTCGAGATAAGTTGGGAGTTTGGAGTTGTGAAAGCCAACTGATGCTGGCAAGCCATTCTGAGGATCGTAAGCGTGGCGCTCATAGCCTGCCATCCCGAAACCCATCACTGCCGCGCTCTTGACCTGAATCTCGAGCCCACGGGGGTGGATCACAGTGCCGCAGTCGGCTACTCCAAGATAATCTAATATCTCATACTTGCCGGTTTCCAGATCCAACTCAATCTGGATGAATCCGGCGGCCAAGGCGGGAACAGTCCCTTCTTTTTCGAGATTGTCTTTAGCAACACCGATGAGTCCGGTTCCGGCCAGAGCCTGTACCGAGCGACTTGTCATAGAGTTGATATCTTCAGGTACATATTGCCCGCTGTATTTACCACGCAATTCAATGGCTCGTGCTGCAGCATTGGCATAAGTTATGAAAATGGAAGGATCGGATTTTAGGTAAACACGTTCATCGGCTATGTCGTAATCTGACGGTGAGCCTCCCAAGTCAATGGCAGCAATTTCCAGTAGTTTTTCCAAGGCATCTATGGCGGCTACATAGTTGGTTCGGGTCATGGTAAAGGAGGTGTTACTGCCAAATTGTCCTAGGTTCCAAGGGAGGTGACGGCGGCTATCGCCGCGTTCGATAACACAATTGTCCCAGTTACATTTCAAGATTTCCGCTGCGACGCGGGAGGTGCCTGTGTGGGAATAAGTTCCGAGATTACCTACACCGGTATGAATATGCAGTTTGCCGTCCGGGGTAAGGCGCACCAAACCGTCGAACCCACTACTACCAGCTGAGTGGTAGGCTTGTCCTACACCGACGCCAATTACTTTACTTCCATTGCGTTGTCCACTTTGAGCCCGTTTCGTTTCCCAACCAAATTGCTCAGCACCTATTTGTAGTGCCTCACCTAGATGGGAGCTGGTAAGTGAACTGTTATTTGGCCCATAACGGTCATTACTGGTTGGTGCATTGATTTGGCGGATAGCCAGTGGATCCATTCCTAATTCACGTGCTGCCCTGTCTAACAAAGGTTCTATGACCGCATGAATCTGATTTTGACCAGGTCCTCTTTGAGGCCCTTTAAGCGGAGTGTTAGTAAATATTGGGATGCCACGGAACCGCATAGCTTCTGGTTGATACACCAGTGAAACAGCGTCTCCAGCGGATAGCCAATCTCCAAATCCCGAGTTACCGCCATTGTCCTGAATGACATAGAGATCTACGGCATTTATTCGGCCATCGGCTCGAAATCCTATTTTCACGTGACCCTGGAAACCGTGACGAGCGGAACCGATGTAGTACTCTTCTTCGCGACTAATACGCAACATCACCGGCCTGGCTGTCAGACGCGCTAGATGTGCCGGGATAGACATTTGTGGGTAAGGCCCACCTTTGGACCCAAATCCGCCACCGCAGTATTCCGCCACAAACACCAAATTTGCTGGATCAATACCGATATATCCGGCTAACCCAGGGACAGGAAAACTCTGACTTTGGCTGGACCCATACACGAAGCACTTGCCGTTTTCCCAGTATGCAAGCGCAGATCGCGGTTCCATGGAATTATGGGAAAAGCTTGCCGTGACAAAACTTTCGCTCACCACATAAGCGGCGTCTGCAAAACCAGTTTCAAGGTTTCCGACACTCCACTCTCGTGCAGCTTCACCCTCAGGCATCTCACCATCTTTAATAGCTTGTATGTCCTGCTCCGACCAGTGAATGGACTTGAATTCATCTTGCATCGTTGAATTACCAACATTTCCCTGCTGGCGTGCATGAGGACCATCAGGCTGCAGGCTGCTAAGCGGATCCACGGTGAAAGGCAACGCTTCGAAATCAAAATTTATCGCTTCAATTGCATTTTCCGCAATCTGCTCATTGATGGCGGCAACAGCCAGAATGGGGTCTCCTACATACGACGGTTCATTGGTAAGAATCGGGTTGGCAAGGTTTGGCATTTGCGGGACGTCGTCGGCTGTAAGAATGGCAACCACTCCTTCCATTTGTAGGGCCTTGGAAACGTCGAGGTTTAGTATGCGCGCGTGGGGCACCGGGCTTGTGAGTAACCGGGCATAGAGCATTCCATCTACTTTAAAATCCTCTGCAAACTTAGCCTTGCCAGTGACCTTCGCGTGAACATCTGGTGGAGTGAAATCTTTACCAATAAGCTTGTAGGCCATAATCAGTCCTCACGGTTTTTCATATTTTATAGCATAAGTAGCAGGATAGAGAATGTCCATCGAAATGAATAGCTGGCGCTTACGGCGAAGGTTCCAATTGATAAAGTGAACTTGACCCTTTACCTTGCCACGGGCAGGCCTATCTAATCTTGGATCAATTTAAGGGTTCGATAAGTTATTCACGCCCTTCGTTAATAGCCACGGCAACGGTAGTCTGGCCTTTGTTTTGAATAGTGAAAGGAGACCCCGCATCCCGCCAAGCCCAGTCGCCGGCCATGTCTAGCTCAGTCGTAATTCCATCTTCTCGTGTCACATGCACGGTACCCTCGGTACCCTGGACAATTACAGTAGGATTGTGGTGGTTTTGCAATAATGTTTCTTCGCCGGGATCAAGTTCTATGCGGTGGGAGCGAAACCAGGAATTTTCGATCTGAGGATTGGAGGACATGCCTGATGGTCTGTCTGTTGGCTCGCCTGCAATGCCGTTACCACCATTTACCAGCGCAATAATCCGCAACAGACCCGGTCCGCCATTGGATACGTTGTGAGTTAGGGGCGTAGTCGCATAATCTGTGATCGCTCTTACAGTGCCGTTGCTCGGACCAGCTCCACTGCTGATTGAAGTCAGCAGGATTGCCTGATCATGTATATGCTGGAAGGACTCATCACCAGGGTTTACCTGCACGTCCAACAGGAACAAACTGCCTGCCCTGTGCACAGTCCGATGACGGGGTTCCTGCAATAAGTGTACGACTTTTTCCCCCGACAGATCGGTTTCCTGGGCAATTATACTTGGCTTCATTTTACCCAGCGATATATCCAAAGCGGTTAGCACTAGTGCCGCCAATAGCAGGCTAGAAGAGGTTTTGAGTAGTGGTTTTAAGGCAATCTTAATCATGTCTGCTCCAATTTGTTGTTTTATTAGTTACCGGTAGTACCAGGTAGGGCAAATGACAGAAGTTCGGCATCATTATTACGCCCACCTCCGGCGATGGCAATGTATTGCTTATTTTGTATCTGATAGCTCATGATGGGGCCATGCAGGCGCAAGGCAACATTGACTTCACCGATAAGTTCACCTGTTGCTTTATCGTGAGCAACCAAGATTGAACCGGTTTCCTCCGGGCCAATTTCGTCCTTGGCTGCCAGGTAAGAAATTAATAAAGTCTTGGTGATCAGAATACCACCTTCGGCAACAACATCGTTGAAACCAGTGCCTAGTGGCCCCAGGTCCAAGTCGGCAATATCCGGATGGTCGGTGGGCCCTTTGCCAAAGGGTATCTGCCAAACATGTTCGCCGGTGTTAAGATCTATGGCGGTAATTCGTCGGTAGGGTGGTTTTACCAGAGGTAATCCACGTGGCCCAGCTGTGCGGGTATATTGAATCACATAGGGCCAGTCTGAAGTTCCATCAGGGGGTTCCACCAAAGCCATGCCAATTGGTCTGGTGACTGACTGGATATAAAGGGTCTGAGTTTCAGGATCCATGGAAGCTCCCGGGAAATTAGCCCCACCACCGGCTCCGGGAACGACATAGGTTGAAGTTTTTCCATCGTGGCCTTGCACGATAGGTGGTGTGAAGATATCGCCGAGCACGAAGTTTTTCGCGATCTCCAATGCCTCTTCCCTGATTTCTGGAGTGAAGTCCACCAGATCTTCCTCTGTCGCGCCAATTCTCTCGAAGGGTAAAGGCCACGTTGGGATAGGTTGTGTTGGATGAGCGCGCTCACCAGGAACCGTGCTTGGCGGCACAGATCGCTCTTCGATAGGCCATACCGGCTCTCCGGTCACCCGGTCGAAAACATAGGTGAAGCCGGTCTTGGAAACCTGGGCCACGGCTTTGATAGGCCTTCCGTCGACAATAATATCAATGAGATTCGGAGCTGACGCAATATCATAATCCCATAACCCATGATGTACCGTCTGGAAATGCCAGACCCGTTCGCCCGTTTCCGCATCGAGACATATGATGCTCTCAGCATATACGTTTTCACCTAGCCGTTTGCCACCCCAATAATCGTTAGTAGGTGTGGAGGTAGGTAGATAAACCAAGCCCAGTTCATCGTCCGCTGCCATGTATGTCCAGACATTGGTGTTGCCCGCTGTCTGCCACGAGTCCTCTTCCCACGTTTCATTATAGTCTTCACCAGGTTGGGGAATTGTATTGAAGCGCCACTTGAATTCACCGGTGCGAGTATCATAGGCGCGCACATGACCGGGAGGGCTGCGGTTGCTCATGATGTAGTCGAAGATCTTCGAGCCTACAATCAAGGTATTGCCAACAGCAATGGGTGGTGCACCGTGGGTAATGTTGCGCATCTCGAACTCTAGGCGGCCCAGATTCTGAGTAAGATCTATGAAGCCATTATTGCCAAAATCAGGATCAGGTTGGCCGGTGTGAATATCTATAGACACCAACTGCTTACCAAGAGTGGCCAGAAAAATGCGTTCTACCTCCCCGTCGGTCCAGTATTCGATGCCACGAGTTTGCACAGGCGAGAAATTCGGAGGGCCTAGCTTATAGCTTTCAGGATCGAACAGCCATAACTCTTCTCCTGTGGTTGGGTCAAGGGCGACTACCTGTCCATGGTTTGTGTTGGTATACATGACGTTATTAACTAAAAGCGGAGTGGCACGATAGTCCCCAGTGGGATACAACATCGAGTCTGGAATGCGCTTGTCTGCCGACTCCCAACGCCAGGCTATCTCCAGTTGTTCGAAGTTATCCGCATTAATCTGATCCAGGGCCGCATATTTCGAGGAAGAATGGTCAGCACCGTGGTGGTGCCATTGGCTATCAGTATTGGACTGTGACTGCTCGTTGCTCTCTTCCGTACAGCAGGTCAGAACCACCAACAGGCCAGCAAATAAAAGCGAGGGTTTTAATTTGGTCATGGTTGCTTCCCGGTACTGAGTCATCGGTTAGTTGGGCAGATTCTTATTGAGAAAACTGAATATTGACCCATAAATACGCCGCATTTCATTCGCGGGAAAGCCGCCGTGCCGGCCATTCGGTACAGTAACCAGTTCATTGGTAACTTCGGCGCGATCTAACAAGCGATGTAGTTCTACAGCATGGTTGTAGGGTACAGTTGGGTCGGCGTCACCGTGGATACTAATAATAGGGGGCAAATCTGACCGGACGTAGTTTACGGGAGATACGCGCTCAGCAATTTCTGTCATGTCAGGCTGAGCACCAAGCCAGCGTACAGCATAGCTCTTTTGGTTAACACCATGGAGTAAATCATTTACATCGGTAATACCGTACCAGTTGACGACCGCCGCCACCTTGGGTGTTTCATCTCCGAGGCACTGCCGATCCAGGCCGGCTTCTGAGGGAATCATGCCAGTAGTTAACGCTAAGTGTCCGCCGGCTGAATTGCCTGACACGACTAGCCGATCGGTATCGAATCCATATTGTTCGGCATTTCTGACGACCCAGCGTAGTGCACACAAGCTATCCTCTACCGCTGCAGGGGCCAGCGATACATCACCTAGGCGATACTGCACGTTAACAGCAGCCCAGCCTTCCTCCAGATAAGGTAGCAACCGCAGGACATTGGCTTCCTTCGAGCCGCCGACCCAGCCTCCGCCATGATAATAGATAAAAGTGGGTGCAGGTCCTTCGTTGCTGCGGGACTGATAGACATCAATCTTGAGCTCGACACCATTGGCGCGTCGATAGGTGATATTGGGGATCACTCGGAATTCGTTCTGTACTGTTGCTGTCCAAGCAGCGCTATCTGATGTCTGAGCAACAGCTGAGGAAAGAAACAGCGATAGGATGGAGGTAATTAGTAGGGCAGAAGAGTTATGCATCGCAATAGTCCTTTGATTTTTTGTGTCTAAATATATACGAGTTTACAGTCAGATGAGCGCTGACTAAATCGTCAAGTGGCACTCATTCGGATAATACTATAGAGAATACATGGTTTCGCTTTGTTGTCCGCGCTAGTAAAACAATTACGCGCTTGTTTCCTTGTGCGGAGATTAATTTAATTGGTAATCTTCATATCCCAATTGAGTACTCCGTACTGTTCTAGAATCCGCATGAGTGCATCCATCGGGATGGCCTGTAATTCACCTCTTGAACTGGAAACAGTGGTAGCTTTGAAGATAGCGTTATAAATAGCTTCTTCAGTGGCTTCCGCTGTGGCCGCGAACAGCGGGGACATTGAGTCATTAACCAATACTTCAGTTACAACCGGTTCGTCACTTGTTCTGGGCTTGCGCACGGCCGGGTGGGTCGAGAAGGCGATAACATAATCACCGGAACCATTACTCGCGAATGAGCCGGTACGGCTCAGCCCCATGATAGCTCGCAATCCCAGCCGGTCGAGGCTGCGGGCATTCAGCGGTGCGTCGGTGGCAACTACGATCATAATAGATCCGTCTTCGCCATCACCATCACCGCTTTCACGCAGTTGCTCTCGATAGGAATAAGTTCCTAATTCGCGCCCAACCGGTGCACCATTGATTGTCATGATACCCCCAAAGTTGGTTTGCACGAGCACGCCCACTGTATATCCACCTAACCCTTCGGGTAACACCCTTGAACTGGTGCCGATACCGCCTTTCCAACCGAAAGCCTGAGTCCCGGTACCTGCTCCCACACTGCCTTCTTGCACAGGACCATTGGAAGCTTTTTCCAAGGCTTCAAATACGTCTTCACGTTGGACGGGGTCGGCCCACATATTGTTGACTCTTGAATCGTTGGTCTCTCCGACAATTGGATTGACTGTATGTTCACCCATGCCAGGTTGCAGGTACACCCATTCCTTTAAGGCATTAGCGGCACTCCAGACACACAGTGTGCAGGTAAGCAGTATCGGGGTTTCGATTTCACCGAATTCCCGTACCTGAGTTTCGCCGATCAATTTACCGTAGCCATTACCGACATGAATCCAGGCAGGAATGGGGTTGGTGTAGAGATTACCGGGGGCAGGAATAATAGCGGTGACACCTGTACGTATATCTTCACTACGGATTACCGTCGAATGGCCAACTCGAACCCCATTAACGTCTGTTATGGCATTTAAGCTACCCGTTTCAAAGATCCCAACAACCAATCCGATTTCCCGCGCCCGCGGCCGGTTATCGTCAGTCTGGGTAAATGCTTCAGCTGTCATTAGGCCTATAAGGAACAAGGAGAAGAGAACTTGACGAGACATATTGCCGCTCCAGGCTAAAATTTGTATACAACCGATGAGCAGATAGTAAAGTGCCGTAGATGTAGGGACAAATAGTTTTTGGTTCTGGAAAACAAACAAGCCATTGCAATCTAGCGTAACTTGTTACGAAGTTTGACAATGTATGGAGAAAATTCTGTCTTTATGGTCACATTCCACGGTTAATTACCGGGCAAGCGGCCGATAACCCCACTATCAACTAGCAGTCATTTGTATTATGAAGCTGAAGTACCTCAAGCACTACTTTTCTTCCCTGTGTTTTTTGGCTTTGACCTGTTTCCCCCTTCAGGTCCTTGGCCAGATTTCAGAAGACGAAGCGACGGTTACCTATCCAAACAGTTACTTTGCCGAGTATGGCTCTGTGACTGCCAAAGATATGCTCAATCGTATCCCAGGGGTTGGCTCAACGACCGGTGCCGGCTCCAGCTCCAGCGGGGGATTCCGCGGCGGGGGTGGTGGCAGCGGCGGTCGCGGTTTCGGCAGCGGTAGCAGTTCAAGTGAGATCCTTATTAATGGAAAGCGAACTGCAGGTAAAAATAACCAGACCAGTGGAATTCTGAATCGCATCACGGCCGATCAGGTGGACTATATCCAGATTATTCGAGGGACATCAGGAGAATTGGACGTACGCGGTAGCGGTCAGGTTGTAAATATCGTTACCTTTGAAGAAGTGTCGGATTCCTCGCTTCAGTACCAGATTAATGCAGACCACCAGGACGATGGACATACTCAACCTGGAGCCAATCTGTCTTACACCAATCGCATTGGAGGCCTGGATCTGGTACTCAGTGCCGTTGTCGAACCGCGCTATGGTCATGAGGAGAGTAAAGAAGACAGTGTTCTCGGGAATTTATCGCCAAACGACAGAGTCATAGAAGAGCGTACTACACGACAAACCAGCTATGAATATACGGCGAACCTCGGTTATGAGTTCAGCGAGCGAACCAGTGCGCGCTTCAATGCGTTGTATTCCCAGAACGACAACCCGACTGAAGTGGAACGATCAACCACTGATTTCACAGAGCAGCCCAGCGTAATACTGAACCAGTTTGAAGATGTTCCGGGTGAGCGGGATAACTGGGAAATCGGTGGTGATTTTGAGACATTCTTTGATAATGGCGACCGGTTCAAGGTTTTATTTGTTTTAAACCAGGACAACCGAGACTCCACTCGCGAACGTTTCGATATATTCAATGATGGCAGTTCCGACAAGAACCTGTTTCTGAAATCGGGTAGCGTCACCGAAGAAGAAATTGTTCGTAGCTCTTATACGATGGACATATTTACGGGGCAGGATATTGAATTTGGCGCTGAGCGGGCTGTGACTACACTGGACTCGAATCTTGCCCTGGGCATGCTAAATGCTAATGGAATACCGTCACCGGCTTTTGGAGGATTAGTGCCCATGCCGGTAAATAATGCTAATTCAACGGTGGAGGAGACTCGTTATGAGCCGTTCCTGATTCATAACTGGATTATTAATCCGCGCATGTCGCTGGAATCTCATGTGCTTTACGAATATTCAGAAATCGAACAAAAAGGAGACGTGAATAACAAGCGCGACTTTGATTTTATAAAACCAAAAGTGGATTTCCGATACGACATTACACCCTCCTTGCAATTAAGAGGTTCTGTGGAAAAGGTAGTCCGTCAATTACGCTTTAGTGATTTTGTGGCAGCCACAGATGACCAGGATGAAGACTCCAATACCTTTGCTGGCAACGCTAATTTACGCCAGGAATGGTTTTGGAAGTATGACTTCAATGCCGAATACCGCTTGCCCAACGATGCTGGGGTGGTTGATGCCAATTTGTTCTATCATGATCACCGCGATCGAATTGAGAGAATTGACGTATCCCCTTCAGAAAACGATCTGGCTTCCGCCAATGGCAATATTGGTGACGGCAAGATGTACGGCTTATATATCAATGCCAGCGTGAGAATGCAGATGATCGACATGCCCAACCTGCTGGTATCTTCTCGCTGGAATGTGCAGGATTCGGAGATTGAAGATCCTTTTACCGGTATTGATCGGCGATTTGCGCATTTTGGCAGGGGACGGTGGTCACTTAGTTTTCGTCATGACATTCCACAATGGAGCTTGAACTGGGGTGGTAGCTGGAGTAACCGGTTCGATGGCAATGAGAAAATTTATGACATTGATGACGTGCTGGATTTGCAGGGCGACCCGAGTACATCCGTATTCGCAGAATGGATCAGCCCGAATGGAACCAGCTGGCGTTTCGATGCGCGTGGCCTGGGTTCCAACAACCAATGTCGCGAGAGAACTCGATTCGTGGGTCGGCTTTCGGCTGGTATCTTGGAGGAAATCGAGAATCGTTGCAGTACGCGTGGTGTGACTACCTCACTAAAAATCACCGGGACATTCTAGTCTATCCTGAGAATATGCGTACCCGCATTTTACGCAGGGCCGTCCTCAAATCCCTGGTGCAGAAACGTGGTTTTGCTGATGATCTTTCAGCCCTTATTTACCGGGCAATTGATGTTAACCCCGCCTTGCGATCCTTATGCATATCTCTACTGCTGATAATATGGTCTCGTGTTGCTCTGGACTCCTGACACCAAGCTGATTATGATTTAAGTATACTATCTGTTTGAAACGGAGGTTTTAGAGATGCCAACTAAGAAAAAATTCCCGACGAAACTTTCCTTCACTTTAATTCCTCTATTGCTATTTAGTATTACTGGTGCCCAGGAATTTTATGTGCATCCTGCAACACAGGATTCTGCGGTGCTGGTTACCCTGGACACACTGAAGGAATGGGAAGATGAACTGTCCAACTGGGGGCGCTGGGGTCCCGATGATCAGCGCGGCACGCTCAATCTCATTACACCGGAAAAAACGAAACAGGCAGCAACATTGGTGCAAGAAGGGACAACTGTAACCTTGCAGCATTTCGTTATTGAGGAGAAAACGATCGACAGCCAGGCTTTTGGTCCTTATGACCACTGGATGAGCCGACTGGATCCGGTCACAGGTGAACCCAGTTTTGCCCTGGACGAGATTCAATTCTCGTTACATGACGGTATGCTGTCCCACCTTGATGCACTCTGTCATTATCGTACCGAGATCGATGGCAGGTACATCATTTTCAACGGTTATCCACAAAACCTCACAGCCAGTGGATGTGATGACCTGGCTGTTGACAAGATGGGTACATCCTATATCACGCGCGGAGTATTGGTGGATATTCCACTTATGCGCGGTGTCGATTACCTTGACCCGAGTACGCCGATCTTCGTGGAGGATTTGGAAGCCTGGGAAGAATTTGCCGGGGTTAAGATAGAGAGTGGAGATGCGCTTTTCGTGCGAACTGGTCGCTGGCAAAAGCGGGATACGGAAGGTCCCTGGCGTTATGGACAGGGAGGAGCGGGTTTACATGCTTCCGTACTTCCCTGGTTGAGAGAACGGGACGTAGCAATCCTGGTAGGTGATGCTGTCAACGACGTCCAGCCTTCCGGGGTAGCAGGTATAAATCGACCTATCCACCAGCTAACCCAGGTAAACTTGGGGTTGCCTATCGTGGATAACGGGTATCTGCAAGATGTAGCCGAAGTGGCGAAGCGCTTGCAACGCTGGGAATTCATGACC
>ERZ651768.556-NODE-556-length-28010-cov-6.268535_pt1 | contig 28010 bp, 27 predicted proteins | sample MGYA00514754_ERZ651768 | MGnify/ENA metagenome assembly ERZ651768
ATTTAGTTCTGGTATAAGGTTATGAAACTGAAAGATAAATCCAATATGATTATTACGAATATCGGAAAAATCGTCACAATCGTTCAAATTAATATCATTAATAAGAATATCCCCACTATCTGGGTTATCTAAAGTACCTAATAAGCTTAACAAAGTTGATTTTCCTGATCCAGAAGGACCTTTTATGGTTAGAATAGAACCTTTTTTAACCTCGAATGAAATGCCTTTCAATACTTCTAGCTTAACACCTCCATCATCATAAGACTTTTTAATATTTTTGACTGATAATATCATATGTTTTTATTAATTAAAATTATAGGATTTATTTTTTTCATAATCATCAAAGGCAAAGATGCGAATATCCCAACAATTATTATTGAAAATGATATTAATAAAGAAATTTCTTTAAAACCAATCTTCATTGGAAGCTTCTCCACAAGATAAAACTCTGGATTTAACATGATAAATCCAAATTGGTTCTGTAAAATAATAAGTAATGAGGATAATAATACTCCTCCAATAATTGCAGTAAGTGATAAGAGATAGCCATAAGTAAGAAAAACCATAGATATTTTTCTTTCTGTCATTCCAAAAGCATTTAAAATAGCCATTTCTCGTGTTTTCTTTGTTGAAATTTGTACAATGGAAGATGATAAATTAAATGAAGCAACTATAATAATTAGAAATAATGTAAAAAAAGTAATCTTCTTTTCAATTTCTGTCGCGTCAAAGAGTTGTTTATTTCTATCTTTCCACGAAATTAGTTTATCTTCAGAATATTTTCCTGATAGACTTTCAATATTCCCCAATATTTCAATTCCAGTAAATTCATTAGGAAGATTATTTTTATCAAAGGAATTAAAAGCAAGAAATTCATCAGATCGTAATATTCTGTTATTATAAACATCTCTTACAAATAATTTTTTATGAGGAATAATAGTTACATTGTTTACAGCAAGGTTGGTATCATATATTGAAATTGAATCACCAATACTTATATTCATTTTTTCAGCTAAAGATTTACCAATAATGATATCGCTATTGCCTAAAGAATTACTATTTAATCTATCTAAATCATAAAAATTATCAATTTGATCTGTAAATACTGTCTTCAATTTTATTAATGATTGCTTGTTTCCTTTTAAAACAAAGAATTCTTCTTGAGAAAACGGAGAATATTTAAAATCACTATCAATATTTCTCACAGAATCTTCATTGGTATCTAAAAGAATATAATCCCCATATAGTTTCTTTGTTTCATCCCCCAATACATTTTGAAATCCATTTAAAACAGCAATAGATAACACAATGGAAGCTGCTCCAATAAACAAGCCCAAGAATGAAACAATATTTATCATTCCTCCTTGAAATAAATTTCTAGAAATCAAAAATCTTTTGGCTATTAAAAATACTACATTCATTAGTTTTTAAGAATTTTTGAAGGGTTAATAGATAAAATTTGAAGCAAAGCTATCGATGAAAAAACAATACTTGAAATTATACTGATAGCAAGAATGTACAAAGAATTTTTCACGCTAAATAGCATAGGTAAATAACTAACAAAATAAATATTTTCTGAGAGTGAAATAATATGAAATTTTTCTTGAAGAAGAACAACAATAAAAGATAGCAAAATACCTAATATCGAACCAATAATTGCTAATACTACACCTTGAATTGTAAATAGAAATAATAATCTTTTATTTGACATTCCATATGTTTTCATAATTGCTAGATTAAATCTTTTCTCATAGAAGAGAATATTAATTGAACTCATTAGATTGAAATAAGATACTAACGCAATTAAACTGAAGATAAATATAATTGGCCATTTCTGAGTATTAATCCACCTAAAAAGCTCACTGTGTCTATCTTTAAGATTAATTTGATAAAATGGCAAATCTAATTCTTGAATATTAAGAGATTGATCAAATATCATCCAACCACTGATATGGTCATTAACGTTGAAATAAGATTGAACTACTTCTATTGGCATAAAAATCAGTCTTGAATCGTAATCATAGATACCAGAAGAATAAATATCTTTAACTTTTAGAAATAAAAATCTTTCCTTGTTGACAATTGATTGGTTTGCCAGTGGATTCAATAGGATTAGAGGATCACCTTTTTGTATTTCCATCTTATTGGCTAATTCATTTCCGATAATAACATCATTATTAGAAAATTGATTCTGGTTAGTATGTTTAAAAAGAGTAAAATGATTCAGATTGTCCGCTTGTACACCATATATAATAACATTATTGCTATTTGCTTTAGATTTTATAATAGCAGGCCTCTCAATATATTCAAAAATAAGGGATTTGTCCTCTTGGATTATATCAGATAATGGTATTTCTGATTTGTCAAAAGTAGTTTGAAATAAATTATTGATTGTAGAATAGCCATTTATACTTGACAATTTTTCAAAAATCTTATTCTCGAAACCTGACACTGAACTCAATACTATATTTAGAGATGCAATACCAATAGATAGACTAATAATTGAAACAAGGTTTGTTATTCTGAAAAAAAAATTACTTTGTCTTGAAAAGAATAGTCTTTTTAAAACAAGAAATATAAAATTCATTTTAATGATTTAAGTGTTGGGAAAAGAATGGCATCTCTGATCCATCTTGTATCAATGAATAACATGACCAAACGATCAATTCCAACACCAACACCCGCTGTAGGAGGCATTCCTGTCTCAATAGCTTCTAAGAAATTTTCATCAACTGGAAAAGCATTTTCATCTCCATCTTCTCTTTTCTTTGATTGGTCTTCAAATCTATTCCTTTGATCTATTGGATCATTAAGCTCAGAAAAACCATTAGCAAATTCCATTCCCGCAATAAATAATTCAAATCTTTCCGTAAAATTTTTATCACCATCTCTATTAATTTTAGCTAATGGAGATATCTCTACAGGATGATTAATAACATAAGTTGGATTAATCAAATTAGGTTCAATTTTTCTTCTCATTATTTCATCAATCATTTTAGCTAAACCATCGCTTTTTTTAACTTTCAAATCTAATTTTTTACATAGATTGAGTACTGCCTTTATATCACTTAAATCTACAGATTCACCAGTATGTTCCTGGATTAATTCATCCATTGATTTTCTTGCAAATTTCTTGGAAAGATTAATCTTATGTCCATCCCAAGAGATTGTTTTCATATCTAAGTCATTTGCCACTTTTTTAAACATTTTTTCAACAAAATCCATCATAAAATTATAATCAGCATATGCTTGATAGAATTCCAACATAGTAAATTCAGGATTATGGCTACGATCAATACCTTCATTTCTGAAATCTTTTGACATTTCATAAACTTTTTCAAATCCACCAACAATTAATTGTTTCAGATAAAGTTCGGTTGCAATTCTTAAATAGAATTCTTGATCTAAAGCATTGTGAAATGTTTTAAAGGGTTTTGCATTTGCTCCTCCATACACAGGTTGTAATACTGGTGTTTCTACTTCTATGTAACCATTTGTGTTTAAGAATTCTCTAATTGAATTAACAATCTTAAATCGTTTAACATAGTTTTCTTTTGTTTCTGGATTAATAATTAAGTCTAAATAGCGCTTTCTATATCGAAATTCTTTGTCAGAAACAAAATTATATTTCTTTCCATCTTTTTCTTTTATATCAGGTATTGGTCTCAAATTTTTGCTTAAGAGAGTTAATGTCTTCACTTTCACTGTAACAGCACCCGTTTTGGTAATAAAAACTTTTCCACTAACCCCAATGTAATCTCCAATATCTATTAATTTGAAAAGATTGTAACTATCTTCACCGACATCATCTTTGGCTATATACAATTGCACTCTTCCTGATTCATCTTGAATATTGGTAAAGGCAGCTTTCCCCATATTTCGCAATGACATTACTCTACCTGCAACAGAAACTTTCTTATCAACAATATCTTCGGTTACTTGGCTTGTAGTATGACTACATTTAAATTCATATGGATAGGGATTTACACCTAAATCGCGGATTTTCTTTAACTTTTCTAGACGACTTTCTATAATTTGTTCTAAACTTTTATTTTCCATCGCTCAATAAACTTATTTCTTTTTTTCCATTTTATCTAACAAATAACTATATATAAAGTCATCAATATTTCCATCCATAACACTTTTTACATTTCCAACTTCAAACTTTGTTCTATGATCTTTTACCATATTGTAGGGATGAAAAACATAAGACCGAATTTGATTTCCCCAAGCAATATCTTTCTTATCATCCTCTAATAATTTTTTTGATTCCAAATTTTTTTCAATCTCTCTTTGATAAAGCTTTGATTTTAACACTTTTAGTGCTTGTTCTTTATTCTTGTGCTGAGATCGTTGACTTTGGCATTGAGTAACAATACCTGTTGGTATGTGTGTAATTCTAATAGCAGAATCCGTCTTATTGACATGTTGTCCTCCTGCACCACTTGATCGAAATGTATCAATTCTTAAATCCTTTTGACTCATTTCTATGTTGATAGCTTCATCAGCTAAAGGATAAACAAAAACAGAAGCAAATGAAGTATGTCTTCTACTATTTGAATCAAAAGGAGAAATTCGAACTAACCTATGAATTCCAACTTCTGACTGGAGGAACCCATATGCATAACTACCTATAACTTCAATTGTACAATCCTTAATACCAGCTTCATCTCCTGATTGGAAATCGATAGTATTAAATTTAAAATCTTTAGATTCTCCCCACATAGAATACATTCTGTATAACATCTGTGCCCAATCTTGACTTTCTGTCCCACCAGCACCTGGATGAATTGAAATAATTGCATCCTTAGAATCATTTTTTCCATTGAGAATTAACTTTAATTCAAATTCTTTAATTAGTTTCGAGAAATTTTTTAATTCTATTTTAAACTCAGATTCACTAACCTGATTATCATTCAAGAAATCGTACAAGACTTCAATATCGCTTGATTTTTGAATTAATTTTTTTCTTAATTCTATATCTTTTTCAGACATAGATATTTCTTTCATCAGAGATGCTGTTTTTTGATTATCTTTCCAGAGAGAAGGATCTGATGTTTTTTCTTTTAGTTCAGCAAGAGAAGTTTCTTTGCCTTCAAGGTCAAAGATACCTCCTAATCTGATTAAATTTTTCTAGTAGAGAATTATATTTTTCTTTTAAATCCATACACTTATTAGAAAACCTATTGTTAATAAAATTCCAGTTAAAAAATGTATCCCAATTGTTGAAACATTCACAATTAATAATTCGTATGGAAGCTGTTCAATGTTGGCATCTTCTTTTTCCCATTCATTTAACCAACTCGTACCCTTTTTTGATGCAAAATGGAATAGAAAAATTGGCAATAATGCTATTGATGCTACCGGATTAATCTTTATAGAACCCAATGCAATGATTGCAAAAGCTATAATCATAGAATATTGCCAAACTTTAAATGGAATTCTATAATTAGCTTTTTCACCTGGTCCTGCGAGCCTAACAACCCAACTATTTTTGTTGGTTGCTTTATCAGCATTATAATCTTGGAAACAATTAATAAATAAAACCAAAGCAATAAATATCCCAACTGGAATTGAAAATAACAATGTTGTAAACAAATCAACAGACTGGTTCTGCATATATGCAGCACCATAAACCATTACAGGACCAAATCCTAAAAATACAGCAATATCACCTAGACCATTATAAGATAATCTCAAGAATCCTGTATACATTACACCTAAAAAAACTCCAATTAATCCCAAATACATTAAAGGTGATAGCGCAAAATAAGCACCATGTAAATCATAGTTTAATTTCAGTCCAATTATAATTGTTGCAACAAAAAATCCTACAGAAAGAAGCAAGACATTTGCAGGAGTCATCAAACCTGATTGAATAACTCTAGAGCCACCATTAAAAGGACTAAATAATTTATTGGTTTCATCATTTCTAGATGTATGATCAAAATAATCGTTCATTACATTGGTACCACAATGAGCAAAAATAGCTCCAAAAAATGTTAGCCAGAAAATATTCCAATTAAATTCATTAAACTCCCAATAAGCAATAGATGAGCCGAGTAAAATAGGAGCAATTGTCGCTGTTAAAAAAGGAGCTCTTATAACTGTGATAAAGTATTTGATCTTACGAGTTAGAGATCCAATAATTTGAGAAGATAAACTTGGTTTATTATCTGGAAACTCTATCCATTCAAATTGTTTCTCAGCATAAAAATCAACATATTTTATTACGGTTGGTTTAATCTTGTAATAACCAACAACATCATTTTCGATAAGAAATTCATCATTCATATAACTTTCAAATGCTTTTGTAACATTTAAAATTAATTGTTTAGCTTTTTCTTTTTCATGGTTATCTGTAATCTTCTCTGCAAATCCATCAATTTGAAGTTCTTTAATTCCATCTTCATTTTCCGGTCTAATAACACATTGAACATGAGGATTAAAAGCAATTTGAGTTGCTTTTCTACTTGGATTGAATGTAAAGAAATATATGTTTAAACCATCATTAGCAAAATAAACATTAGCTGCTGAAGAATTCCCTGAAACACTTGTTGCCAGTGTAAGGAAATCAGAACGATTCATTAAATCCAATATTTTATCTTTTAGAATAACTACCCCTCTTCTATACTAGCTAACTTATTCTTTAGGAGAACATTTAATTCATCTAAACTAAGAGAGGAACTTATAAAATGTCCATCTTCGGCAACAGAAATTTTTCCAGTTTCTTCAGATATTACAATTGCTAGTGCATCACTTTCTTCAGAAATACCCAAGGCAGCCCTATGTCGAGTACCCATTTCGGGGTTAAGTGTTTTACTTTCAGTTAACGGCAATATACATGCAGCTGCTTCAATAATATTGCTATGAATAATAACAGCACCATCATGTAATAAAGAAGATGGATTAAAAATAGACATAATTAATTCAGGACTGAAGACCGATCCCATCTTTACTCCATCATTACTAACAGTTTTTAATGAATTTTCTCTTTCAAGAACAATAATTGCTCCCCATTTATGTTTGCGAATTTCACCGACACATGTAACAATTTCATCTTCAATAGAAATTCCTTCAATCTGAAATAATCTTCTAATAATTTTATTTTGTCCAAGAGAAGTTAATAGCCTTCTAATTTCTGGTTGGAATAAAATAACAAAAACTACTACCCAAACTGCTTGAAATAAATTAAGTAACCAAGATGTAGCTCTAAAACCAAGTATATTTACCACAAAACCAGCAAAAAACAAAATTAGCAGACCGATCAACATTTGTCCACCTCTTGTTCCTCTGAAATAACTATAAGAATAAGAAAAGATAAAAGTTACCAAAGCCAAATCAAGCAAATCAGTAAGCGTAAATTTTAGAAAACCTATTTCAAATAAATTCATAATATATAATTTAGGTATTTAAACCATTTGAGTTAAAAATTTTATTTGCAATCGTTAGAGACCTTTTTGTCTCTTTTACATTATGTACTCGAAAAATTTTACACCCTTTTGCAAATGCAACGGTGTTAGAAACAATAGTTCCTTGTAGTCTACCATTTTCACCAACATCTAATGTTTTACCAATAAATGATTTATTAGAAGCTCCAATCAATAATGGATAATCAAGTGAAGTTAACTCTTCTAACTGATTAATAATTTCAAAATTATGTTCAATAGTCTTACCAAAACCTATTCCTGGATCTAATATAATATTATTTTTGTCGATATTATTATTAGTTGCATAATTTGCTCTCTCTAAAAGATGTGATTTGATTTCTGAAATCAAATTATCATATTTAGGATCTTCTTGCATTGCTTTTGGGTTTCCTTTGATATGCATCAGTATAATTGGACAATTAAATTCTTTAACAACATTAATCATCTTATCATCAAACAGCATTCCGCTAATATCATTAATAACATTTGCACCAACAATACAAGATTCTCTTGCTACATATGATTTAGTAGTATCAATAGAAATAACTATATCTGTTTTATTACGTAATTTTTCAATTACTGGCAATACTCTCGAAAGTTCATCTTTTACAGATACTGGATCAGAAAATGGCCTAGTAGATTCTCCGCCTATATCAATTATATCAGCACCTTCTTCAATCATTAATAAAGCATGATCAATCGCTTTCTGTGTATCATAATACAAACCTCCATCACTAAAAGAATCAGGAGTCACATTGAGTATACCCATTATCAAAGGTTCTTTTTCTTTGGAAGCTAACCAATGGTTGAATTCAGAAATATTCACTAACTAATTTCTTTTTTTTGAGAGTTTTTTCCCTTTAACTAACAATTTAATATCTTTTTCATCAATTGTTTCGTGTTCTAAAAGTTCGCTAGCCATTAAATGTAGCAGGTCTATTTTTTCTTCTAGGATTTTACGAGAATCTTTTTGTGCATTTTTTATAATACGTACTACCTCACTATCAATGTCTTGAGCAGTTTTTTCACTATAGTCTCTATGTGATTGTATTTCTCTACCTAGAAAAATTTCTTCATTCTTTTTGCCGAATGACATTGGACCTAGCTTATCACTCATTCCCCATTCACAAACCATTTTTCTAGCAATACTTGTTGCTCTTTCAATATCATTTGACGCACCTGTCGTAATTTCATTAAAAATTATTTCTTCTGCAGATCTGCCTCCCATCATCACGGCAAGCCTACCTGTAATATATTTTTTTGAATATCCGTGTTTTTCATCTAAAGGTAGCTGCATAGTAACACCAAGAGCTCTTCCTCGAGGAATAATTGTTACTTTGTGAACAGGATCTGCTTCAGGGGTAAAAATAGCAACAACAGCATGACCAGCTTCATGATAGGCAGTAATTTTCTTTTCATCTTCAGAAAGAATCATACTCTTTCTTTGAACACCCATAATAACTTTATCTTTTGCATCTTCAAAATCTTCATTATCAACACTTTTCTTTCTTTTCCTAGATGCAAGCAATGCTGCTTCATTAACAAGATTTGCTAAATCAGCTCCAACCATACCTGGTGTTCCTTTTGCAATATCGAGTAAATTGACTGATTTTGAATTAATTTTTATTGTCTTTGTATGTATTTTTAGAATATCGTGTCTTCCATTTAAATCAGGAATATCCACAACAACTTGTCGATCAAATCTTCCTGGTCTTAACAATGCAGAATCAAGAACATCAGGTCTATTTGTAGCAGCCATTACAATTACATTGTGATTATTTTCAAAACCATCCAACTCTACTAGAAGTTGGTTTAATGTTTGTTCTCTCTCATCATGTCCTCCACCTAATCCAGCACCTCTTTGTCTTCCTACAGCATCCAATTCATCTATAAATATAATTGAAGGAGCATGTTCCTTTGCTTGCTTAAACAGATCTCTTACTCTTGAAGCACCAACTCCTACAAACATTTCAACAAATTCAGCTCCACTAATACTTAGAAATGGAACACTTGCTTCTCCAGCAACAGCTCTAGCTAATAAAGTTTTACCAGTTCCAGGAGGACCAACTAATAAAACACCTTTTGGTATTTTTCCTCCAAGTTTTTGGAATTTCTTAGGACTTTTAAGATATAGAATTACTTCTTCTAATTCTTCTTTTGCTTCTACACAACCAGCAACATCTAGAAATTTAACTTTTGGAAGATTTGAAGAAAACATTTTGGCTTTACTTTTACCAAAACTGAATACATTGTTCATACCACTATTTGTGTTTTGCATTCTTCTAATCATGAATATCCAAAATCCGATCAAAAGTAACCAAGGTGCAAATCCTAATAACCAGCTAGTCCAATTAATGGATTCTCCCTCGAAATTGTACTCAATACCAACACCATCCCATAATTCTATCTGTTCAGAATAATCCGATGGCAAGTACACAACAAATTTTGTTCTTTCCTCGAATATTGCACCATTCTTATTTGTAAGCGTAGCACTCTCTCTTAGAGTTCCATGAAATGAATTATCTTGTTCAATAGTTGCTTTTTCTATTTTCTCACTTGATAGGAGTTCTTGATAGGAGTTATAAGAGATCTCAACTTCATTATCCATATCGTTAGGTAAAATAGATAATGCAAGAATTACAAAGAAAAGAATTGCCATCCATATTAATGGGCTAGACTTGCTCGGTTGCTGTTTAGGCTTCAAATCTTTTTTTGTTCTTTTTTTCGTTTTTGGCATAGGGCACAAATTTAATAAAAATGGCTATTAAAGAAACTATTTCCTCAAGAAATTCAATTTAGCAATTACCTTGCTATTTTTGGTTAATCGATAATTATTATTTATTCTTTCTCCTGCAACCCAAATAATATCATTATCATTACAGACTGCTAATATTTCTGATTTCTTTATTAAAGATATCTTATTATCAGTTAAATAATCATTAACTTTTTTTGTTCCATCCATTCCTAAAGGACTGAATTTATCATCTCTATTGATACTTCTTAATACTAATGGACTTTTAAAGTTTGTTGCGTCTACATATTCAATATTAGAATTATTAGAAAAATTTTTAGGTTTTTTGTCATAATTCCAACAAAAATAGAAATTATCATTCTCTACTGCTCTTCCTTCCTTTACTTCACAATATACATCATCTTTTGCCATATCTGAGGTAAGAACAATGAATTCCCTATCAATTGTAATAAGAAAATCATTAATAATTTTAGTACTACCAATCACTTGTTTATTTAAGAAGAATTTTAGTTCTCTAAGTAAATTTTTGGAAAAATAGAACTTTCTTTTTTCTGACGCTATTGTTCTTAGAATATTGATTTTCATTAAAAAAGGAAGTTTGAGAAAATATTCCTTTTGTATATAAATTGTTTTTTCATTTATCTTAACATAATTAGAATTAATAAATTCTTTTGTTGAAAAATCAAGTAAATCATTCACATCACTAATTTTATCTTCTAAATCTTTGAAAGAACTATTCAGATTTGGTTTAATTTCTTCCAATAAAGGAATTACTTTTTTTCTCAAAAAATTTCTTGTGAAAGATAGGTCGTTGTTTGTTGGGTCTAAACCATAATTAACCTTATGTTTTTTGGCATATAGCTCAATCTCTTTTTTCGAAACGTCAATCATCGGTCTAAATACTAAATCATTCAGAGTTTTAATACCCATTATTGATTCAAGACTAGATGAATTCAGAATTCTCATTAAAGCTGTCTCTACTTGATCATCAAAATGATGTGCAGTAAGAATATAATCTGCATCAATTTTTTTTCGTATTTTTTCTAGTTCATTGTATCTTTTCTTCCTTAATTGTGATTCCACATTATTTTTCAATAATCTCTTTTTAAGTACAATATTAAAATGTTCGAGATTATTTTTATTGCAATATTCAGACACAATCTGCGACATTTTTAGACTCTTAGCATGGTAGTTATGATTTATGTGACAAACGGACAATCTACAATCTAGTTGAGATTTATTTCTATTGAAAAAATCTAACATAACCATTGAATCCACCCCACCTGAAACAGCCAATAAAAGGTGTAAATGATTATTTTTTGAGGATAATTCCTTAGTTTTATTAATAATCTTATTCTTCATTTCTTAAAAAAGGATTATACTTTAATTCTTCATACAAAGTTGTTTCTTCTCTGTGTCCAGGAAGAAGCTTACAGTCCTGTTTAAAAGAATTTACAAAAAAACTAAGCGATTGTTTCATATCAATAGAATTACCAAGAGGTAAATCCGTCCTACCAATTGAACCTTTGAAAATTAGATCTCCACAAAAAACCAAATCTTCTATCACAAAACTAACACTTCCTGGAGAATGCCCAGGATTAAATATAATTGAGAAGTTAAAATTACTTATTTGGAGATTCTTCTGATCAATTTTAATCCAATGAGATACATTGGGTTTTTTTATGACATCACTCATTCCCCAATAATCTACAGCTCTGTGAAAATTCTCAGCGATAAGTTTTTCATTCTCGCATACATATGAATCGATATTATACTTATCAATAAAATTAGAAGCACTTGCAATGTGATCGATATGAGCATGAGTTGCCAAGATTGCTAAAGGTTTTAAATTATTTGACAGAATAAAGGAATCGATCAGTTTAAAACCATATCCAGGATCAATTATAATACATTCTTTATCTTCATTATAAAGTATATAAGTATTTTCTTCTAAAAGTTCTGTGACAATTCTTTTATATTGGAACATTAGACTCTATCAAAGAAGAAATTAGATAAAGAACTGATTTTATCTTGGTAAGAATGCGGATTTAGAAATTTTACAGTAGCAGCAATGCTTGATAGAATAGAATTCCCATCTTGAGGGGTAAAACAAAATCCTGTCACTTCATTTCCATTTTTGACATTAATAGAATCTTCAACGATAACTGTTTGATTTAAAATTCTTCCATATTGGCCTTGATCCCTACCAAAAGAAAAAACTGTATTTGCTGAATGATGCTCTGTTAATGCTACTCTTTTATCCTGTTTAAGTAATTCTAAAACTTTTTCTTTATCGGTCATTTCTTTTAACTCGAGATTAAACCAAACAACATGCATATACTGACTATTTACCTTTAAAGCAGAAGAAAAAAGATTTAGATCAAGGTTCATTGTTTTAAATAACTCTGCTGCATCTCTTGCATGATGGGTACCATAAATATTATCACTATGATCATTAACTGTAGGAGCAGGAACAAAGCTTGAGGCTTGGCTAATATCATTACTTCTTCTAATGCATACAAATTTCCCACTTAAAAGATTATCTGGGGCAATACTTAAAGCTATTGTATTGACTAGGCACGCAAGATTATGAGTATTGCATGAAACAATTTGTAGAAATTGATCTTCTTTTGTAATTACATGATCATTAATTCCTCTTGCATATTTTTTTCCAAAGTCATTTTCACTGCCTTGCGCAAGAAAACCTTTTACTTTATCGGCATATTTTTCATAGAACTTTTTTTTATTGGAATGGCCAAATCCTTTAGGAGTACAATCAATCACTACAGAAGATCTTGCAATAGCTTCTTCCATAGTAAACTCAGGCTCTAAGCCAATTGCTTTAAAATCATCCATTCTATCTTCAAGAACTGATAGTCTTGCTCCTTTTTTTATCAAGTTTTGTATTTTTGGTTTATCACTTGTTAAAGGAGTATGCTTGTGAAATGTTATTTCATCAATCCCAAGATTACTTTTTTGCTCACATAAGATTCCAATTAGTGGTTCACCAATTGTTCCAGTACCTACTATATGTACAATTTTTCTTTCCATTTCTTTTTTAAAACTCCCCTTTAGTTAGTCTATTTTTTTTAATGCCTTAACATTTAGAATAAACCAAGCAACAATTGCAAAAAATACAACAAATAGTGCTCCCAAAAAATAGTTCAAATAATTAAACATAATTGTCCTTCTTATCTTTAGAATATAAAACTCTTATTTTGAAAAATAACATAGTAAAAAAAAGATTTGTAAAAGCAAATAAAGAAAATAAAAAAGGAGCTAAAATACCTGAAGGTTGTTTTGACATTCCCATTTGAGGATGAGATTGAATTTCTGCAGCCCAAAAATTAACCGAAGCAAAAATTATAGGAATATTTAGAAATGCTATAATACCAACAATAGCACATATTAGTGCTACTCTCTGTCTATATAGACCAACATTTCTTAAGATAAAATACCCTACATAAATAAGAAATAGAATTAGGGTTGTTATCAATCTTGGTTCCCACACCCAAGGTTTACCCCAAATAGGAGTTGCCCAAATAGGACCGGTTATCAACACTAAACCGGTAAATAATGTGCCAATTTCAGCCGCTGCATGACCTATTCTATCGTATTTAAGATTTCTAGAGCCAAGATATGACACTCCTGAAAGCATCACAAAAAAATAAGATAAAAAACCAACCCATGCTAAAGGCACGTGTAGATAGAATATTCTTTGTGCCCACTCTTGATCAGGTACCATTGGAGTAAAAGAAATAATCCAAACCAAATTGAAGGTCATTAAAATTATAGATAATATAAATAAAGCTAAGTTCATCAGTATTTAACTAGTTTATCAAAAACATTGATACCAAAAATAATTGAAACAAGTGCAAAAGTTAATAACAAGAAACCTGATTCGTTATATAAAGATATTCTTTCATCCAAAATAGTAAGAATAAATACATTGGATGAATGAATAAGAATAGGAACAATGAGAGGAAACAGAATTAAAGGAAATAAGAAACTTCTAATATTGCTCAGACTAGTAATTAAATAGACCAATATTCCTAGACTAAGTAGTCCTACATTCGATAACAAACAGAGAACTAAAATTTTAAAAGCTAATACCATTGTTATTGTTTCAGAAATTAAGATATAGCCCAGCAGAAGAAAGGTTTCTATTCCAAGCAATATAAATGAAAATGCAATTACTTTAGCTAGAAATATCATAAACTTTTCTACTGGAGACGAATAAATTAAATCATAAATACCATATTCTTTTTCTCTTATAAAAGAATTTTCAATCAACTTAATGGAAACTAAAGATACGATAATCCAGAAAAATGCAGACAGAATAGTAACATCATGTAATTTTGATGGTGGAAGAGCAAAAAACATAATTGCCAAGCATGAAAAAGAAAAGAAAGTCATATAAAACAAATTATTAGATGATTTTCTCTCAAAGAAAAATTCATTTTTAATTAGGTTAATCATCATAATAAATTTTTCCATCTTTTATACTCATTGATTTGTCACATATATCAGAGATACTTGAAAAATTATGAGTTGAAAACAAGATAGTTTTATTCTGAGTTTTTAGGTTTAAAAAAATCGTTTGAAAAACAGAGACACCTTTATCATCTAAGTTGGAAAATGGTTCATCAATGAATAAATATTTCCAATCAAGATTTAATGCAATTAATAACTTGTTACGTTGAAGATTCCCTGCTGAAAAATATTTCAAAGGAACTGATTGCATATTTTCTAATCCTAAAATTGTAATAAATTTATCATACTTATTTAAATTAATTTTTTGATTATAAATAGATAAAATACACCTGAGATTTTCTTTAATATTTAAATCTCCAAATATATTTGGTTTATCATTAATAAAAATAAACTGATTATTGTTATAATTAATCTCACCATTATCAATATTGATGATATTAGCTAAGCACTTCAACATAGTCGTCTTTCCAGATCCATTTTCACCTAATAGTGCAATAATCTCTCCCTCTTTAAATTTGCAGGAAACATTATCAATAACACAGAGACTTGAAAAAGATTTGCTAAGATTTTTTACTTCTAACATTATTTCATTTTTTTAATATTGGATAGAAAACATACAAAACAATTATCAAACAAAATGAGAAAATAAAAATTTGGTTAAATAGTTCCATAATCTCTCCTTGAAGATGGCCAGAATGCAAATAAAGCTCCAAATATTATCACGATACCTCCAATCCACACCCAATTAACAAGAGGATTAATCATAATTTTAAAATATGCTTCATTTTTTTGAGCATCATATGATGAAAATATAGAATAAATATCTTTACTCATTGTACTATAAATATCTAGTTCACTATGAGGTTGACGTTTTTCAGGATCTGGATTCCGATGAAAATAAATTCTTTTCTCAGGATATAAAGTTGTTAAATATTTATTGTTTTCATCAACTACATCCATATCACTAATAAATGCATAATGATTGTCTCTAGCTTCACTTCTAACATTATTCAACTTAAATATATGATTTGCAAAATAGATTTCTTCTCCTGGACTAAGTACAAATTCTTTTTCTACTTCAAATGCTCTTCCAACAAATCCAACAAACAACAATGTTATACCAATGTGAACTATGTACCCTCCATTCTTATGACGATTTTTGGACAAAAGCTGTAGAAGTGCTTTAAGAAGTGAGTCGTTGTTGTTATATGAACTTTTAAATGATTTTTTCAGTTCTCCCATAATTGATGTTAATGTAAATACGATTCCCATAGATGTGATAAACGGATAAATCTGAAATTCATCGGTGAAAATCATATACAATAATCCTGAAATAAAACTTAAAATCATTGGAATACTAAAATTTGAAATTAATGTAGAACTAGATGTATTCTTCCAAGATAATAGAGGTCCAATTCCCATTAAAAATAAAAGCACAATTCCAATAGGTACATTTAATTGATTAAAATAACTTGCACCTATATAAATTTTATTTCCATCCCAAGCCTCTGATATAATGGGAAACAAGGTACCCCATAAGATAATAAAACACATAATTAATAAAATTAGATTATTATATAAGAATCCTCCTTCTCTTGATGTAAAAGATTCAATTTTATCTCTCGATTTTAATAGATGATAGCGTTTGAAGAACCAAAAACCTGTTAACAATATTAATGATAATAGAAAAGTAAAAAACAAAGGACCCAGTGATTCAGCAGTAAAAGAGTGGACTGATGAAATAATCCCACTTCTAGTAATAAATGTTCCAAGAATCACAAACAAATATGTTGAAGATGCTAAAAGAACATTCCATGTTTTTAACATGCCTCTTTTTTCTTGTATAATTGATGAATGAATAAATGCAGTTAGCATAAGCCAAGGCATTAAAGAAGAATTTTCTACAGGATCCCAGGCCCAATATCCACCCCATCCAAGCTCATTATATGCCCAATAACCACCTAAGATAATTCCCGCTGATAAAAATGTCCAAATAATAAGTGCCCACAACCTTATAGAACTAATCCATTTATGATTTATTTCATTTGCAATCAGAGCAGACAATGTCATCACAAAAATAATGCTAGTACCAACAAAACCTAGATAAAGAATGGGTGGATGTATCGCCATTGTTACATTTTGTAACAAAGGATTTAGACCATTCCCATTCTGAACAATAATATCTAAGGAAACCGGTTCAAAAGGATTTGCTATGAAATTCGATAAAGCAAGAAAAAAACCAAAGATGAAAGCAAGAATTAAATACGAAGCATATTTTAGTTCTTTGATTCTTTTCAAGGTAAACAAGATATAGATTAATGAATATATTGACATAATAAATGACCAAAAAAGTAGCGAACCTGCCTGACCAGCCCATAAAGATGTTACTTTAAAGAACATAGGAGTTTCATAGCTTGTATATTGTGCTACATATTGTAAATTAAAATTACTAATCAATAATTCATTCAAAAGACAAATCGTAGATAAAATTATAGACAAGCATGTAGCAATAATAGCACGTTCAGATAAATCAATAAAAATCTTATTCTTAGTAAAACGATAATAAAATAGAAAGAAAAAAGTAGATAAGATTAAGCCACTTGCAATACTTAAGGCTAAACTTCCAATTTGAGATATCATTATATAGTATTTGTATTTTTTAGATCACCTTCATATCTAGAAGCACATTTTGTTTGAAGTTCAGTTGCCACAATCAAATTATTATCAAATGTTCCGGCGACTACGACTTCAGCATCGTCTTTAAATAGGTCTGGTCTTGTTCCATTATAATATACCTTCAGACTATCTTGCCCTTGATATACATAAAACCATACTTCTAATCTATTAGATTCGCTAATATTAATTGAATTTGGTTTAACAAGGCCTCCTACTTTAACATTGGGAAGTGATTGATCTTCTAGAATAAGTTCTTTAATTGTATAATAACGAGTAGTAATATTTTTGTCTTCTTTAATATTTGTAAGATATATAGTCCACAAAACAGCTAAAGCAAAAACCAATATTAATGATGTATAAATTTTATTCATTTTCTAAATACCAAATGATTCTTCCCATTCTCCATAAACAGTTTTCATTACTTCAACAATTTCTCCAATTGTTGCTCCCTCTTCAGCAACTGAAACCAAATAAGGAACTAAATTTAAATTATTTTCACAAGCATTTCTCAATTTTTTCATTTTTATATTTAAGTTTTTTGTATTGCGATTCTTTTTTAGTTTTTCAATTTTCTTTTCTTGGATTTTTTGAGCCTTTTTAGAAATCTTTAGAATTTCAATATCAAGTTTTTCATCTTTTTCAATAAAATCATTTATTCCAACAATAATTCTATCTTTTGTATCTATTGATTCTTGATATATTGAAGCAGAATCAGCAATTTCTTTTTGAAAATATCCTTCTTCGATAGCATTAATTGTCCCACCTAATCTTTTAACAATCTCAAAATATTCGTTTGCTTCTTTTTCAATTCGATTTGTTATATCCTCAATATACCATGAACCTCCTAAAGGATCGGCTACGCTTGCAACTCCTGTTTCATATGCAAGAACTTGTTGAGTTCTTAATGCAATTTTAGCCGCTTTTTCAGAAGGAAGGGCCAATGTTTCATCTAAAGAATTTGTATGTAACGAATTTGTACCACCCAATACAGCAGCCATTGCTTCATATGCGGTTCTTACAATATTATTTTCAGGCTGTTGTGCTGTTAAAGAACAACCTGCAGTTTGAGTATGAAATTTTAATTTTAATGAATTTTCGTTTCTTGCTTTATATTGATTTTTAAGTTTATTCGCCCAAATTCTTCTAGCAGCTCTATATTTTCCAATCTCTTCAAAAAAATCAATATGAGAATTAAAAAAGAAAGATAACCGATGTGCAAAATCATCAATTTTCAAACCTCTTTTTAAGCATTCATCTATATAAGTAAATCCATTATTTAGAGTAAATGCCAATTCTTGTGCAGCAGTTGAACCAGCCTCTCTAATATGATAACCACTAATTGACACAGGATTATATAAAGGCATATTTTTAGAACAAAATTCAATTACATCTACCACCAATTTTACTGAAGGAGATGGAGGAAAAATCCATTCTTTTTGAGCCATATATTCTTTTAAGGCATCATTCTGTAAAGTTCCTCTTAATTTGCTAATATCTATTTTATTTTTCTTTGCCAATGCAACATAGAAAGCAAATAAAATGATTGCAGGACCATTAATTGTCTGTGATATAGAAATTTTTTCTAAATCAATACCCTTAAATAATGTTTCCATATCTTCGAGAGAAGAAACGTTAACACCACAAACACCAACTTCACCTACTGATAATTCATGATCAGGATCATATCCCATTAATGTTGGCATATCATATGCAACAGAAAGACCAGTTTGTCCATGCTTCAATAAATACTTATATCTTTTATTGGTCTCTTCAGGTGTGCTAAATCCAGAAAATTGTCTCATTGTCCATATTTTTCCTCTATACATATTACTATGAATTCCACGAGTATATGGAAATTCTCCAGGATTAATGTCATTATCTTGAGAGCTATAGTATTCCTTTAGTTTATTACCACTAATAGTATCAAAATTATATTTTCTTGTATTTTTTTTTCTATTCATGATTAATTATTTATAAAATTCAAAATTTTTTCGGTTAAAGATTCAGAATCTAAACCAACTTCTTCAAGTAAAACTTTTCTTGGACCATGATCAACAAAATTATTAGGTAGACCAATATTCAATAGATCATTTTTGGCTTTTTTGTTAGATAACCAGGCAGCAATTCCTTCTCCAAAACCACCGTTTATTACTCCTTCTTCAAGAGTAATAATCTTAGAAAAATTTCTAAGAGAATTATTTAAATAATGCTCATCCATAGGTTTTATAAACCTGCAATTTACAACTTCACAACTCATATTATTATTTTCTAATTTCTTTGCAATATCAGTAGCTTTGTTAACCATAGATCCAACAGCTAAAATTACTACGTTATTTCCATGATTTAATACTTCCCAGCTACCAATTTTAATAACTTTTCCAGAAATTCCTTCATTAAATATAATGGAGGAATCTTTTGGGTACCTTATACTAAATGGACCAGTTTTATTATCAATAGCGGTGTGTAATAAATCTCTTAATTCATTTCCATCTTTAGGAGCAGTAACGGTCATTCCTTGAATACAGCGCATATATGATATATCCAATGCTCCATGATGCGTAGCACCATCTTCTCCAGCTAAACCAGATCGATCTAAACAAAAAATTACTGGTAATTTCTGGATTGCTATATCATGTATAACTTGATCATAAGCACGCTGAAGAAAAGTTGAATATATTGCAACAATAGGTATTTTTTTACCTGTTGAAAGACCGGCAGCAAATGTAGTCCCATGGGCTTCTGCAATACCAACATCAAAAAATCTATCTGGAAATTTTTTTGAAAAATCTACCAAACCAGTTCCTTCCTTCATGGCAGCAGTAATACAGACTATATTTTCATTTTCTTCTGCAAGTTCACAACACAAAGATCCAAAAACATTTTGAAAGATTGGTGGTGAACTTGTTATCGATTTATCTTTATTTCCATCTTGTCCTTTTACTCCATGATATTTAACTGGATCATTTTCTGCAATATCTAATCCTTTCCCCTTCTTTGTAATAATATGTAAAACAACAGGACCAGGTAAATCTTTAATATTTTCTAATGTATTGATAAGCTCATTGATATTATGTCCATCAATGGGACCAAAATATCTAAAACCTAGATCTTCAAAAATTGTAATAGGAAATACAAAATTCTTAATGCTTAATTCAACTCTTCTTACAAAAGTGCCAATAAAATTTAATTGTTTTGGGAGACTACCTAAAATTTTTCCAACCTTGTTTCTTACATAATTATAAACTCTATTTGTAGAAATCTTTCTAAGGTAATTCCTTATAGCTCCTACATTAGGACTAATTGACATTTCATTGTCATTCAAAATAACTAATAATTGTTTCTTTAAACTTCCAGCATTATTAATTGCTTCATATGACAAACCTCCTGTTAATGCACCATCACCAATAATGCTAATAACTTTAAAATTTTGGTTATTTAAATCTCTTGCAGATGCGATTCCTAATGCAGCAGAAATTGATGTTGAAGCATGTCCTGCACCAAAAACATCGTATTTACTTTCACTTTGCTTCAAAAATGGATTTAAGCCTTTATATTTTCTAATAGTATTGAGAGATTCGAATCTTCCTGTAAGTACTTTGTGGGCATATGCCTGATGTCCAGTATCCCAAATAATTTTATCATCAGGTGCGTTGTAAATGTAATGAAGTGCCGTAGTAAGTTCAATAACCCCCAATGTTGATGCTAAATGTCCACCAATTTCGCTTACAGTTGAAATAACATATTCTCTTAATTCACTAGAAATAGCTTCTAATTCCTTTTTTGAGTAATTCTTTAAATCTTTTGGAGACTTAATATAGGGTAAATATTTTAGATCCATTTATCCATCTCCAAAACATAATTGATGTATAAGCGCTTCATTTTGTAGTTCAGGATGAAATGTTGTAGCAAAATGCATTCCTTGTTTAACTGCAACAGGAATACCGTCATGATTACAAATTACTTGTACATTTTTTCCCACTTTGGAAATTTTAGGAGCTCTAATAAAAGATGCCATAAAAGAAGTATTTTTTGAATTGTAATCTAAGTCTAGCCTTGTATCAAAAGAATGAACTTGTCTTCCATAAGCATTTCTTTCTGATTCAATATCAATAATACCAAAATTGATCACTTTATCATCAAAACTATTTTTTGACATTAAGATTAGTCCAGCACATGTCCCAAGAATAGGATGTTTCTTTGAAAATGATTTAATAGACTTTACAAATCTATTTTCTCTGGCAATTAGTTTAGTCATTGTTGTTGATTCTCCACCGGGAATAATTAAACCATCAATATCATCTAAATCTTTAGAAGATTTGACCAATTTTGAATCATAACCAAGTTTATTTAAGATTTGGATATGAGAGAAAAAATTTCCTTGAAGCGCAAGGACTCCAATCATTTTTAATCTCCTCTTTTTTGCAATAATTGGTCTTCAGGAATCTCTGAAATTTCTAAGCCCTTCATTGCATCTTTTAATTTATAAGATGCATTTAAAATCTCTTTGGCATTATCAAAATGAGTGACTGCTTCAACAATAGCATATGCTCTTTCTTTTGGATCATCACTTTTGAAAATTCCTGATCCGACGAAAACTGATTCAGCGCCTAATTGCATCATCAATGAAGTATCAGCAGGTGTTGCTATTCCTCCTGCTGCGAAATTAGGAACTGGTAATTTTCCATTTTCAGAAACAAATTTAATTAAGTCTAGTGGAACTCTCATTTCTTTTGATTTATTTTCTAATTCTTTCTTATTACAATTTTTAAGTTGTTGAATTTCAGAAACAATCATTTTCATATGTCTAACCGCTTCAACAATATTCCCACTTCCAGCTTCTCCCTTTGTTCTAATTAAAGCAGCGCCTTCATTAATTCTTCGCAAGGCTTCACCAAGATTTCTAGCACCACATACAAATGGGGCTTTAAAAGGATGTTTATGAACATGCGCATGTTCATCTGCTGGGGTTAACACTTCACTTTCATCTATAAAATCAACTTCTAGAGCTTCAAGAACTTGAGCTTCAGCAAAATGTCCGATACGACACTTAGCCATAACCGGAATAGAAACAGCCGCTTGAATATCTTTAATCATTTGGGGATTGCTCATTCTTGATACTCCACCATCAGCACGTATATCAGCAGGTATTCTTTCAAGTGCCATTACAGAAACAGCACCAGCTTCTTCAGCAATTTTGGCCTGTTCAACATTGGTTACATCCATTATAACCCCGCCTTTTAACATTTCAGCTAACCCAACTTTAACTTTGAAAGTATCTTTATTCATAAATTATTTCCTTATCAACGGTATTAGTTATCTCTTTTACCTTCTTAATGACAGATTCAATTATCCAATCTGGCGTTGAAGCACCAGCAGAAATACCTACAGAATTTATATTTTTTTCAAACCAAGATACATCAATTTCTGTTGCATTAGTTACTTGATGCGTGTTTTTATTCCTTTCAAAACTCAATTGTGTTAATCTTTTAGAATTTGCACTAGTAAATGAACCAATAATAATCATTAAATCAACTATCTTTGACAATTCTTTGATTTGTTCTTGATTACGTTTTGTAGGAAAACAAATTGTATTGACAAAACGTAGATCGAACACTTTGGTCATTAAAATATTAATAATATCTTGAACGTTTTCAATTGTTTGAGTGGATTGACTAACAATCCCAGCTTTTTTTGTTTTTTTGAGTTTCTCTGCTTCTTCAATATTAGATATAATAACTGCGTCTTTAACTTGACTTGCAATTCCAATTACTTCGTCATGTCCATGATCACCAATGATAATAATTTTTCTACCTTCTTTATCAAGTTGTTTCACTTCTTTATGTATTTCATGAACCAATGGACAAGTTGCATCAATAATATTCATTTTTTTATTTTCTGCATCCTTCCATACTTCTTTCGCAGTACCATGGGCTCTAAAAAGTACAGGTTTATCATCCGGAATTTGGTTTAAGTTTGAGACAACTTTAACACCATTCTTTTCTAGGTCATTGACTACACTTTCATTATGCACTATATCACCAAGCATATAAACTTCTCCATACTCTTTGCTGGTGTCGTATGCACTATTTACAGCATCTCGAACACCAAAACAGTATCCCGCATCTTTAGCTAATATTATTTTCATTGTGACTATTAATATATCGTGATAATAAATCTAAAACTTTTGATTTAACATCAGAAAAATTTCCATCTACTAATGCTGCCGCTGCAAAGGGATGTCCACCTCCACCCATTTTTTTTGCAACCTCATTAACTTTATATTTACCTTTTGATCGAAAACTTAACCTTACTTTACCTTTTAAATCATAAAGCATTAAAGAAATTTCAACGCCTTTAATTCCTCTAAAGAAATCACTAAATCCATCAAAATCTTGATTTGTACCATTTACTTCCTTAACCATATCATTATTCAATAAAAACCATACCAATTCTCCATCACAATCGAAGTTTAATTTTTGAATTACATTACCAAGAAGTTTGGTTCTACTAACAGAAGAATTTTCATAAATATTTTGATAGATTTCTGAAACATTAATACCCATTTCTATAGCATTTACTGCAATTTCATGGCTTAACTGATTTGTATTACTAAATCTAAATGAACCAGTGTCAGTTAAAACAGCAGTGTAAATTCCAAGCATAATTTCTTTATTGATAATAGTTTTATCTATGTTAGAAAGATACGAATAAAGAATTTCTCCAACGGAAGAGGCTTTCAAATTAATAAAATTATGGGTAAAAAAATCATTTTCAGTTAATGGGTGATGATCAATATTGATTGTTTCAATTTTAGTATTTTCAACAATATTTGCAACTTTTCCCAAGCGATAAAAATCACCAATATCTAATATAATTCCTAAATCAGCGCTTTTAATAAAAGCAGTATTATCATCGTTAACTTGTTCGAAGATATTGTTATTATTCAAAAAACTGTACACTTGAGGAACATTAGAATCGTTAATAATTCTACAATCTTTTCCTAATTGCTTCAAATAATAGTACATAGAAAAAGCAGAGCCTAAACTATCTCCATCAGGATTAATATGTGTAGAAATAAAAAATTTTTTCTTTGCAGATATAATATGTTCTATTTTTTTATAATCTATTTCCATTTATTTTTTCCACATATTTTCATCAATATTGTTGTTCTTGTTATAAAATCGAGATAAAACAAACAGATAATCTGATAATCGGTTTAAATATTTAACGATATTGTTATTCTCTAAATCTTTGATATATAAATCAACAATGCTTCTCTCTGATCTTCTAGCAATGGCTCTAGCTAAATGCAAATTTGAAGAAAAAGAATCCCCACCTGGAAGGATAAATTCTTCCAATGGTTCAAGCGAAGCATTTAATTCTTTAATCCTATTGTCCAAAAATGATAAAGAATCATCTTTTAGAAGATTTTTACTTGAATCATTTAATGAGATTTCTCCTCCAATATTAAATAAATCATTCTGAATATTTTTTATTTCATTGATAATATTTTTATCATTACAAAATCTCCATAAAGCTTCTTTTTTATAACAAGAAATACAAACTCCTAGAACACTATTTAGTTCATCTATATCACCGATGGCATTGATAATAAGTTCATTTTTATATACAGAATCACCTTGTGCAAGCTTTGTCTTGCCTTGGTCTCCATTCCGAGTTGTAATCTTAGTAAGGCGCATTACTAAACCTTAATAATGCCCCAGATTAACAAGTGGACTATGATACTTAATATATATCCTAAAAAGATTGCGGGAGCCCATTTTAGGTGACTATAGAAAGTATACATACCTCTTGCTTGGCCCATTAAGGCAACACCTGGAGCTGAACCAATCGACAGCAAACTTCCACCAACACCTGTTGTGAGAGTTATCAATAACCATTGTGATAATACCATACTTTCTTTTGTATGCATTTGCAGAACAGAGAACATTACAGGAATATTATCAATGAACGCTGAAAGAATACCCATTAAAGAATTAGCTATAGTAAAACTGATTACTGGATTGGTACTTATTCCATAATACAATGTATCAGATAATAATGTGAGATATCCAATATATGACAAGCCAGAAACACACATAATTACCCCATAAAAGAACAGTAATGTATCCCATTCTGCTTGCGCAATTTGTTTAAATACACCAAATGGTTGATCTTCCCCTTCTCTACTTATTGCTATTGGACGGCTATATGTTCGCTTCAAATAATATGCAAAAAGTTGTAAGAGACTTAATCCAGTCATCATTCCAAATACTGGAGGTATATGAAGGAATTGTTCAAATGAAACCGCAAAAAATATTGTTACTAAAAAAAGAAGGATGATTGTTTTAGCTCCTCGTTTTAGTTGAACAGGATTATTTTTAACATTTTCAGAAGAACCATCAATGAATAAACTCATTATAAATGCTGGAACTATATAATTAACTAAGGATGGCAAAAAGAGCGAGAAAAATTGGACAAATTCTACTGTACCTGTCTGCCAAACCATTAGTGTTGTAATATCTCCAAATGGACTAAATGCTCCACCTGCATTTGCCGCAACTACTATATTAACACAACTGATACTAACAAATTTTTTATTACCCACTCCAACAGACATTACAACGGCACACATTGTTAATGCAGTTGTCAAATTATCTGCTATTGGAGAAAGAAAAAATGCAATAAATCCAGTAATCCAGAATAGTTTTTTATAAGAATAGTCTTGCGCAAGTAATTTAGATCTTAGTTTTTCAAATACATTTCTTTCGGTCATTGAATTGATAAAAGTCATTGCAACAAGTAAAAAAAGCATTAACTGAGAGAATTCAGAAAATGCGTGCATGATAGCATCCTCAACAGAGTGAGAAAAATCATTTTTAGCTCCTATCCATGCTATCATCGCCCATATCATTCCTGCAGCAAATAACACTGGTTTTGATTTTCTTAGATGGGTAATCTCCTCAGTTACCACTAAACCATATGCTATAACAAAAATAAGCAAGCTTATAATACTAATTGGATGATTCAGCAATTCCATTCGGATAATTTAAAGTAAAGAGATATAAAAACTTATGAAAATCGAATAAATATTCTAAATTGAACCAATGGAATATTTATTGGTTATTGTAATATTACTTTTCTCATTTTTACTGATGAATCTTGGATTAATCCTAAAGAATAGACCTCTCAAAAAAGGATGTGGTAATTCTCCAGATGGTTGTGAAATATGTGGTGGTGATACAGAAAAATGTGAGGATTCAAATTAGTTTTTTGGAAAATTATTAGAAACGATCTTCTCAAAAGAACCATCTTCATTTTTAACAATCATTAACCCTTCAAAATTAGATTTATCTAAAAAATCTTTAACTTCTTTAGCATCCATCATATATAATGCAGTAGATAATCCATCAGCCTCCATACAAGATGTAGTAGTTAATATTGAAATAGATCCTAAATTAGATTGTATTGGATATCCTGATAACGGGTTAATTTCATGATGATAAAAATTTTTATTATCATCAACATAGAAATTTCTGTAATTCCCCGATGTTGCTAGAGAATGATTTGTAATTGGGACAATATATTCAATATCATAATTAAAATTATCAATTGAGGGTGCACTAACTCCTATTCTCCAGAGTTTTCCATCTGATAGAGTTCTAACTTCTCCTCCAATTTCAACCATAATATTTTCATAATCTAAAATTTCAATAATCTGATCCACTGCATATCCTTTAGCAATAGAACTAAGGTCTATTTGTACTCTTGGATCTTTTTTTCTGATTTTATTGCCATCAATCTCTATTAAATCTTGACTAATAAATTGTAAAACGCTATCAATTTGGGTTTTGCTAGGAATATCTAAAAATATTTCTGGACCAAATCCCCATAAATTTACTAGTGGCATTACAGTAATATCGTATAAACCATTAGAAATTTCATAATACTTAAAAGAAGAAACTATCACATATGCAAATTCATCAGAAATAGCAAACCAAGTGGTATCGTTAAATGTATTAAAACGAGAAATTTCACTATCCGATATATAAGTTGACATTTGGTTATTAATGTTATCTAAGACTTGATTAACTTTATTCTTATTATTCGATTGATTTGAAAGTTTAGCAGAATATTTGATGGTATAATTTGTTCCCATTGTTTCACCGCTAAATTCATGAAATTCTTTTTCTGCACAACTAGTAGAGAAAATAGTAAACAGACAAAAAAGAAATAGCCATAAAGGCAATGAATATTTTTTAACCAAAATCATCAAAAGCAATCATGTCTTCTTCAACCCCTAAATCCGAAAGCATATTTTGTACTGCATCAATCATCATAGGTGGTCCACACAAATAATATTCACATTCTGTTGGATCGTCATGATTCTTAAGATACATATCATATGCTACCTGATGAATAAAACCTGTAGGACCATCCCAATTATCTTCTTCTAGTGGCTCTGATAGTGCAACTTGATAGGTAAAATTATCATGCTCTTCTGCCAACAATTTAAATTCATCATCATAGAACATTTCTTTGGCAGATCTAGCACCGTACCAAAACAAAATTTTTCGTTTTGTTTTTTCAGTTTTTAGCAAGTGGAAAATATGCGATCTTAAAGGTGCCATTCCAGCACCGCCACCAATATAAACCAT
>ERZ651768.557-NODE-557-length-28005-cov-13.272737_pt1 | contig 28005 bp, 19 predicted proteins | sample MGYA00514754_ERZ651768 | MGnify/ENA metagenome assembly ERZ651768
AATAGACAACTTTATAAAATGGTGTTACAAAGGGCCCCCGGGTGCTATTGTCAGAAAAATTGAAAAAGTCCATGGAAAAACAGAAGACTTCAGGGAATTCAGGGTGCTTTATTAGATAAACTTTAAATTGCCTGATATTCCAACTTTAATTTCAATGGGAACTAAAACTGGAACTTAAACAAAAATTTTCTCCAGCTTCTGTTTAAATGTATGCTCCTCAAAAGGCCTGACGATATAGTCGTTCAAACCTGCTTTGATTGCAGTAACAATATTTCCCTGCAAATCCTCTGAAGTGACCATCAGAACCGGAATGTGTTTCAAGTCAGAGTCCGCGCGAATCTGCTTCAGCAGATCCAATCCACTCATATCAGACATACTCCAGTCTGTGACCACCAGATCAAAAAGAGCTGACTTAAGCCTGGCCAATGCTGAAAACCCATCTTCTGCTTCAACCGTGTTTTTGTAACCAAGCTTGCTCAGGTAATTAATCACTATTGTACGTGTAGCTGAAAAATCATCAACAACCAGAATTTTCAAATCTTTTTCAGCCGGCATAAATAATTAAGTAACTTGATTTTGCTTACTAACAGCCTGATGTCTGTGAACAGCTTTTGGAAGCAGAGAATTAAAAAAAATTCTGAACTTCATATTAGCTATGTAAAATTTTTATAAATCTGTTTAATTGTTTTGCAGACGCTTATCCGCAATGGCGATTTGATCAGAGAGCATACAGACCATATTTTCGAGGAATTGAGCTGCAACACGCGGCTCTTGCTGGGTAAGAGATAAAAGACTTTCATGAGTGAAATGCATAAGTTCTGAATCTTTGCGTGCTGTTGCTCGAGCCCTGGAATCAGCCTTTCCTTCACACAGCACAAATTCACCTATCAAATCAAAACCCTTCCTTGTCCAGCAATAGCCTACAGAAAATGCGTTTCTTTCAGGTGAAACCCTGGACTCAACTGCTACTTCACCTGATTTAATGAAAACGTAATTCCCTTTTTCCGGATTAATTTTTGTTAATTTTTTCCCTGTTGAAACAGAAAATTGCCTGCTGAATGGTTCAAGCTTGGCATGCCATTTTTTACCAAGCTTTTCCCATTCTGCTTTAGGATCAATGGACATTTCTTTTTGCTCTAATTCCGCATCCTCGTTTAACTTGGCTTCGAGGCTGGAAAGGTTAAAGTCTTTTTGAGCAAGCAGCCGTTCATCCGTCTCCTTTAAGGATGATTGAAGACTGTTGGCAAGATTCAAAAACAGTTTGGCGGCAATTTTAGGATTACGTTTTTTCAGGGGCTCAAGACAATCTCGATTAATAACCAGTAGCCTGGTTTTTTCATAAGCTTCCGCGCTTGCACTTCGTTCAGCATTCCTGAACAGTCCCATTTCACCAAAAGTATTTCCTTTTTCTAATCGCACAAGGTCTGTGCGCTTTCCGTCTTTTTCCAGGAAGATTGATATTGAGCCATTCAATACCACGTACATTTCGTCACCAATGTCTCCCTGAGAAAAGAGCTGCTTACCTGGATCCATATCAACTGTGTATGCCATCAGGCTTGCCATTTTAGCTTCTCTTACCTTCATGTTCTGAAACATGTCTATATCCTTGATGAATTCCTCGTCAAATTTTAATCCGACATAATCCCACACTGTTATTAAACCGGTTTCCATGACAACTGAAGGCAGGAACGTCATATCTATTGCCAGACAAACCAGCAATGTGACCGCGGTAAAAGTACCAAATAGAATTACAGATTCCATTTCTGATTGAGAAAACAATATGAAGCCTGCTGAAAGAGCCATTGTGGAAAAAAGCATAGCGCGTCCTACTACAGGTACAGTTTTCATGGATGCTTTTCTTTTATTACGGAGTTTATTTGCGTATTCATTGTAATGACTCAGAAAGTGAATTGTGTCATCGACACCAATTCCAAGGGCGATTGCTGCAATTACGGAAATCGTCACTCCGATTGGAATGTCAAGCCATCCCAGAGAACCGAAAAAAACCAGAATTGTTATCACATTTGGGAAAAGAGCAATCACTCCCATTTTCCAGGAAAGAAAAAGCATTGAAAGCATCACGAAGACTATTGCAAGCGCCAGGATTACGCTGTTAATCTGACCCTGTGCTATGTTGTTTGCTGATTCACTGGCAAGTACTCCTCCACCAGTGTAACTGAACTGCAGGTCAGGCAATAACATCGGAGTCTTTTCTACGAGCAGATCTCTTAATGCAAGAAATGATGTGGAACCACTGCTGCTCATCCTCAATGTAACCTGAAGTATATCCTCAGCGTCACTTAAAAATTTTGGGCCGTTTTCACCTGTTTTAGCATAAAATTTCACTACCTCATCATCAGTCAATTTATCAAGTCCCATCCGGTAATGGTCAAGAACATCCACGGGAGAATGAATTTTATCAATTTTGAGTCCTTCAATATTGCCAATTTCTGTAGTGCCATTTACCTGAAACAGCCAGTCCTGAAGCTTTTTCAGTCCAAAAATGGTTTTTGCTGTTTTCAAGGGATTAAGCAAGGTATCCTGCTGAGTCATGGAGTCAGGTTTGGCTTTGAATAATAAACGCAGCGAATCTGTTCCGGCCAATTCATTTTCAATAAAATGTAAATCCTTTACAATCGGACTGTTTTCCGGAAATGTCTTTGTTGTACTGTTGATGCTTAGTCCTAACATACCAAGAGCCGCTGCAGCAGCGACTATCAGCCATATCAAAATTAATCGTTTTGAATGAAGCCGGAGCCATTCAACAATTGTGCTGAAAAAAGCATTCAGTAGGCCGCTTTGCTTTTGTGTGACTGGTAACTCAGGCAGGTGGATGTAGTGCAGCAACGCAGGCGCCAGAGTAAGCGCAAAAAGATTGATGGTAACTATGCCTATACTTGAATAAAGACCTAATTCCTGAACTGCCGGAATGGGACTTACTACAAGTGCTATAAATCCTGCAACAGTTGTGATTGCAGTAACCGTGACAGGTACAGTTACAGAAGATATAGTTGCCGTTATTATTTCCGGTATAGTTGTCTCAGTGTCTTCGGGTTTTTTGGATTCTCGCAACTGAATTGATTCGGTCTGGTATTGATTTAGAAATTTGATCACGTAGGCACTTCCGACGCAGAGAATGATGGGTGCACAGACCATGGTTACCAAGTTAAGCTCACCGCCTATTAAACCGACTATGCCTGCCGTCCAGATAATTCCTGACAATACAACGGCCAGCGGAACAATAACAGTCAGCAAACTCCGGAATGAAAATAAAAGTATGACAACGATCAGCAGAATACTGAGTGGGAAAATTTTTTCCATATCCTCGTTTATCAGCCCGCCAGCCTTGTTTATTTGTCGTGGCTGGCCGGCATAGGCTATTCGAAGTTTGTCTGAGATTTGGGAGTTTTGCTGATGTTTTGTCAGCAGCTCTTTCAAAATATTCTGGGTGCCGTCAGATTCAGGATTTGATCCCGGTTTGAAAGTCAGGATAAGTGCTGCAGTACTCAAATCTTTGGATAGTACATCTCCCTCAAAGAGGGGATGTTTTTTTAAGCTGCTTACAATGGTTCTTATTTTACTGTCAGTTTGATCATGTAATTTTTCCGGACTCTGGCTGTTATTTGTCAACGTGCAGTCAAGAGATGGTTCAGTATAAGTATTTGTTTCATCCTGGGTTTGCTCATCACTGACAGGACTTTCTACTAAATTTTCTTCAAGACTATCATCCAGGTTACCTTCAAGACTTTCTTCCAGACTGTCTTCAATTCCTTCCTCAAGACTGCCTTCGAGGCTTTCCTCTGATTCCTTCTCTGAATCTTTTTTTGTTGCAGTACTGCTCAAGCAGGCAATGTCATGTTGATATTTTTCCAGTATAGATTGACAAACTGATCCATAGTCCATTTGATGAAAATAGGATTTACCCGGACAGGTCCCTGACGACTGCGGAATATCCAGCATACTCAAGACTGTGGAGATTCCTGGAACGCTATTCTCAATTTCTTTTTGGAGCTTGCTGAGTGTAAGCAGGAATTCAAGACCAACAGGTTTTCTTTCTTTATCGTGAAGTGCAACCACAACGACTTCTGCGCTTCCAAATGCCTCTCTGGCTTCAAGGAATTGCTGGTAGGCTCCGGAATCACGTTCAATGAAAGGCTCTACTGTACTGTTGATGCGTATCTTCCCGGTTTGAGGGTCAAACAAACCTTCCTTTGCCTGGTAAAAAAAGAACGCACTAAGTGCCAGAATGATTAACAGGATAGTTTTGGGAAACTTGTTAACAGTGTTGAAAAAGCGGATTAACATTCAAAAGTTAATTTGCTGCAAATTTTTGGGTATATGTCAAAAATACCTGATTTGTTGCAATCTGGTTGTTTAACATTTTCTGCCTGTCTGTTTTCAAACTAAAAAATTTGAGCTCGAGTTCAAGGTTTTCCTTGTAATGTTCCCATGTAAAAAGGGAAGCAAAACCTTTCTGAACGAAAGGCCATGTCTGATAATTCAACAGAGTTATGCGCAGTGAATTGTCCGGAGTTTTTAAGACTGCAACTCCTGAAACCTGATTTCGCACAACATCCCTTTTTCTTTGAATGAGAGAATCTTCATTTTCGTACAGGAACACATGAGTATTTTCAGGGACATCATAAGACTTGCGGTGGGAATATATCATCAGCCAGTAAAAATAAGGGAATGTCCTTTCAAATGAAGTAGCCAAGGCAAAATGCGGTGACTGAAACGTTGAAAGTCGTACCTGTCTTGCCTGTGGACTTTCATATGAATAGAAGTTTCTTTTCTTGAAATATCCAGACTCCAATTTCCATACCATATCAGTCCAGATAGCATCTAATTCAAAAGTTATGAAATCAGATCTTGTTTCTTTTTCAGTATAGTTCCCAAGCATTTTTTCAAATGATCCCTGAACGGATGTAGAATCACTTTCTGAGGCTCCCTCGTATTCAAATTTTATGTACGGATTAGCGTCAAACCAGTGAAACAAACCCAAACGTGTATCAACGATGTCTCCGGTCCACTGATATTGCAGACCGTAATAGTCACGCAAAAATGAGACTCTGCTCTCTTCTGACTCAGTTTCTTTTTTCTCAATTTCCTCACGAAATTCTGTAAACCTCATACCAAAAGACTGTTGACGGATAGGGGCGAGGTACATTGTGGCTGTATGACCCCCGCGAAACCAGTTGTATCTGATGGACGTCAGTGAGTCTTTTGTATCATCCGGATCAAAAGTGTATAAGCCCATTACATTGTTCATGTGCAAGACATCAATTACTTTATCCAAATCAACCTTACCAAGACTGAAAATCTGAGTTCCGTAACGCAGCTGATGAGGTCCGGTTCGGTAATTTGAGTATATTTCACGTAAAGTTGCATAACCGTCAAAAATGCGCTTTTTATTTACTTCGTAATTCTGGGAAAAACTGATTGAAAGCCGGAAGAAATTATACATCCGCGGAGATGTATGAATTTTAACAGACTGATCATAAGTAGATACAAAACGAAATTCCTTTATTTCACTCAATAATGGTTCCAGTACTGACAGCCCAACAGTTTCACTGGCACCTAACAGTGTTTTAACTTTGTGGGAAAAATTGACCTTAATATTAAATTCTTCTTCTTCCAGCAACTGATCATCACCCTCAGGTGTTTCTTCTTCAAATTCAAACACTTCCTGCTGATCGTTGCCAGCAGAATCTCCGGAAAATGGGTCTTCATTTAAACCCAGGGCTCCGTCATTTTCTGATACCTGATCTTCTGACGAACCAAGTTCAGGACTGGCTTTCTGCAACGGATCTTCTTTAAAGACCTGTTCCGGATCAAACTCAGCAAGCGGATCTTTTTCTATTCCAAGTTCTGGACTGGCTTCTTCGAGCAGATCTCTCTCTGAACCAAATTTTTTACTGGTTTCAACAAGAGGGTCTTCATCTGTTCTTAATTCCGGATCACTCTCTGCAAGAGGATCTTCATCTGTTCCTAGTTCCGGGTCACTCTCTGCAAGAGGATCTTCATCTAAACCCAGTTCAGTAGCACTCTCAGCAAAAGGATCTTCATCTGCTCCAAGTTCTGGGTCACTCTCTGCAAGAGGATCTTCATCTAAACCCAGTTCCGGGTCAATCTCTGCAAAAGGATCCTCCTCCAAACTTTGGCTTAAATCACTATCAGTTGTCTCTTGAGATACAGCAGCTGGGGCTGCAAAGCAAAGTGTGATGAATATAAGTACCGGAAGCAGAAATGACTGCAAGAGGATTTTAGAATTCAGATTGGAAATTGCTATAGTTTCTGGGGGATTGATATCAGAAAATTCAGTCTGAACTGAACAATGATTCAGGAGGCACATTTTTGAGGACCGGGTCGTCAGTCAAATCAAGATACAGTTTTAGTTTCCCTTTATTTTTGTCTACATGTATGAGTGTTTCAAATATATATTTTTTCTCACTGCCCCGAGTAGTACGGACACGCATTACGCTTGAAAACCACTTTCCTCCAACTTTGACATAATATTTCGGAAAGAAACGGTATACTTTTCTAAGCACTTTTTCTGCAAAAAAATTCGCCATGATTGGCACCCCTTTTTCCTTGTCAAAAAAACTTAGTACGCGATCATAGGATTTTTCGCTGTTTCCAGAATCAGTATTTATTAAGGTTTCAATTTTGAAATATTTCGGATTTTTGAGTTTGGAACACTTCATCTGTTTCACATCTCCGGAAACAAACTCAAAATCGGCTGAATCAATGTTTGTTCCAGGAAAGATAGTGCTTTCATCTGAAGGGAAACTTCTACAGTTTTCATTGGAAACAACCCCGCAGCTGGAACAAACGAAACGTCTTGCACCCCGTTGAATAACACATCTTGGAGCATTAGGACCCTTCTCGGCAAATATTCTTCGTTTATTATCCAGTCTTTGGATGCGAAGCGTCTCTTTTTGTGCTTCACGTTTGGATTTTGATTTGCAAACCTTTCCTTCACATGCATCTAAAATTACTGTTACACTGACATTCTTTCGTAAAAACGGGCTGGAAAGATGCGACTCATTCATGAACGATTTTATTTTTTCGGGAGAATCAAGCTCTTTACAGCTAACAGCATGAACGCTGTCTTGAAACAGGAAAAAAATAAAAATAATGAGAAGAATGCAATAATGATTTTTTGACATTGTTACAAACATTTTCCGAAATTTTACAAAGCCAATATTCATGAGTTTTGCAGATACTAACTGAATCGAAATTTGAGAACAAGTTAAAAGACAATGTTATCTTATTTATTCCCTTAAATTTGTGTTATGTCAGCACTTATGTTTTGCCGGCAAAACTTGAAATTAAGTGTGTTATTTTTGATCCTGTGTGTATAATCATTTGAAAAGAAAACAGTGGTGTAAATGCAAATTCTGTACTGATATCAGTTGTGCGCAACATTGGGAGCCTGTTTCCTATTTACACTCTTTTTTCAACATTCTATTTCAAAGTGAAAATATTTATTCCTGCATTAATATTATAAAGCTCATCACCAACAAGCATAATGCTAAAAGACCGAATAGAGGACAGCCTTACATTTGATGATGTCCTTCTACTCCCTGGACATTCCAAATTATTGCCTTCAGAAGTTTCCGTAAAAAGCAGAATTACCCAAACATTAGGATGCAACATTCCATTGCTAAGTGCGGCAATGGACACAGTTACCGAACATCAGACAGCTATCTGCATGGCCCAGGAAGGAGGTATGGGAATTATACATAAGAACATGTGTTCTGAAGACCAGGCAAGGCAGGTCAATCTTGTCAAACGTTCCGAAAGTGGAATGATTTCTGATCCCATTACGGTGGAACCTGATGAGCCGCTGCAGAACGCCTTGACCTTAATGAAAGATTACCGCATATCGGGTGTTCCTGTTACCCAAGGTCGTAAACTGGTGGGCATTCTGACAAATCGAGATTTGCGTTTTGAAACTAATTTCGATCAGCCTGTTTCAGCTTTGATGACAGGAGGACATGAACGATTGATTACAGTTGCCCCGGGCATTGAAATGGATGAAGCCAAACGTTTGCTGCATAAACATCGGATTGAAAAACTGCTTGTTGTTTCAGAAAATTATGAGCTCGTAGGGCTGATAACCATCAAGGATATCGAAAAGGCTCGTAAGTTTCCTGAGGCTAATAAAGATGAGCAGGGACGTCTTTTAGTTGGAGCTGCTTTGGGTCCATCCTCAGATTTATTAACACGTGCAGAAATGCTTATTAAAAGCGATGTTGATGCAGTTGTACTTGATACTGCTCACGGACATGCACAAGGCGTAATTGACAGCATAGTAAAACTTCGTTCAAACTTCCCGGACCTGCAGATTATCGGCGGAAATATAGCTACAGGAGAGGCCGCTGACGCATTGGTTAAGGCCGGTGTGAACGCTGTTAAAGTAGGGATTGGTCCTGGCTCAATTTGCACAACACGTATGATAGCGGGCATCGGAGTTCCCCAAATCACTGCTATTGACAAAGTTTCTGACGCGCTCAGCAATTCAAACGTTCCTGTTATTGCTGATGGAGGTGTTAAATATTCCGGAGATATTGTAAAAGCTATTTCTGCGGGAGCCCACACGGTGATGATTGGCAGCTTGTTCGCAGGAAGTGCTGAGTCTCCCGGGAAAGTAGTGCTGTACCAGGGCAGACGCTACAAAATCTATCGAGGCATGGGTTCTTTAGGTGCAATGAAGGAAGGCGGCAAAGATCGTTATTTTCAGGATCATATTGAAGAAGAAGTTAAATTTGTTCCTGAAGGAATCGAAGGTCGTGTGCCTTACACAGGACATCTGGCTGACTCAATTTACCAGTTTGTAGGTGGTTTGCGTGCAGGCATGGGATACACAGGTTCCGCAACGATAGATGAATTACGTACAAAGACACGCTTTGTTAAAATTACTGACGCGGGATTAAGAGAAAGCCACACGCATGATATTTTTATTACTGAAGAAGCTCCTAACTATCCAATGAATGTTAAATCATGAGATCTTTGCGATTGACTATCGGACGAAAACTGTTCCTGCTTTTTACTCCCTGGCTTCTCGTCAGCTGCTCTTTTCATTATGATCAGGGACTTAAACTGGAACAGGAACAACGCTGGGCTGAAGCAGCCATAGAATACCGGATAGCTGCCATTGAAGATCCGGACAACGAAGAAATTCGAGAGGCCTTGACCAGAATGAATGTCAGGGTTGCTGCAGAAAATTTCGAAATGTACGAGCACTATTTAAAGAAAAAGGAATTTCACAAAGCATTTCGCAGGTTAGAAACCGCATTATCACTGAATCCTGACCATAGTGATGCACGTTCTGAAATGAATCACTGGTGGCATTTGCTGATAACTGGAAAAGTAGAATTGGAATTTTCACGATTCAGTTCTAATCTGAGACTTGCAGAAGAAATGGAGATGCAGGTTTTGATCAATACACCAAACAGAAAAATCTTAACAGGTAAAATCTCCAGTGAATCAAGGATTTTTTTTCTTGAGGATGTTGTCTATAAAGCTTTGCCTCAGCAGCTTGCAGAATATTCAATTAACACCATTGGTCTGAAGATAAAACGCAAGTCGTCTCAAGGTTATTTGCGCAGTGAATTTAAAAAATTTGTAAATTTCAGAGAGCTTTCACCTTTGCAGGTCAGTGGCTGGAAGAAAAATGCAGGATATAAAACACCAAAAGATGCACTGGACCACCGTCCCGCCTTATTGACTAATGAAGAGCAGTTGTCACCCTGGAACCCGCCTCGTCTGGTAACTTATGAGCTGAAGTTTACAGGTGATATAATCAAGGTACTTTCTGAAACTAACCGCAGTGAGTTTGCTCCTGAAGTACTGTATTTAAACAAATCAGATCGGAGAGCGAACATTGACTTTGGAGTATACCAGCTGGAAATGAATGGTTCAGGAAGAAAATGGAGCATCAGGCGCAAAAAATATAATAATTCCGGAGACGACTATTTTTACGGACTTTCACGTAACTTGTCACTTAACCGGTACTTTTATTATAATAGAGTTTTTCGGTTTATGCCCTGACATCAAAAAAGGTTATAGAAAAACACACTTATAAAAGATAACAAACAGACTACTGTGAAACAGCCCATTGGAAATGGGAATATAGGCAGGGCAGCATCACCCGGAAGTGTGTGATTGTTATGAAATGTTACTCGGCAGCGGTTCATGTTCTATAAATGGCTGCTGGTCAGGCGCCAGAGCAAGCAGTTTTTTTTCTTTTGCAATTTCATGTCGGATCATGGCAATTCCACGGTGAAATCCTTCATCCTTAATACTCTCACCAAAGCTTGTAATTTCCCCTATTTCCTTCCCACCCTGAAACAGGGGACTTCCGGCAGCTGCAGGAGACTTACCTGGAATTTTTAACCAGACGGAAAGCCAATTCGGATGACCCCGATGATACATTCGTGCATGGGGTTCCTGGCCGATGTAACATCCTTTGTTGTATGATATGTGATTCTCAAGTGCTGCTTCCTGAGGAAAATTCTCTGTGCTGTAATCAACGCCTGCCCTTGGAACTCCCTCGGCTATTCTAATCAGATCAAATGCTTCAAGGCTAATCAGATCAACATTCTGAAATTTGAGAACCTTCTCAACATATTTTTGTATTACTCCAATATCAACCAGGTTGATAAATCGTGGTGATCCTCCTAAATCATATTTAGTAGAAAGTACTGTTGTGCCTTCAAACACCCATTGGAAATTATCTGGATCACGTCCCATTTTTTCTAAAATATTCTCCGCATAAGGTCCTATCAAGTCCATTCGCAGCATTTCTTGGTTGTTGAGAAGACGTAATTTCAAGTCTTCACGGACATGAAAATTATCCAGCAATGTTCCAACCGCACGCCCTTCTCCCGGATCGCAAATTACTATCCACTCATTTGAATGACTGCGAAGAATCAGCAAATGATGTTGAATTTTTCCTTTATTACCGCAGATCAAGCTGGAATGTATCTGGCCAACTTCCAGCTGCAACACGTCACTTGTAACCATTCCCTGTAAAAATGTTCCCGCATCTGGGCCTCTCAAGGCAATCATCCAGCAGGCTTTGAGATCAAATAATCCGCAGCCGTTAAGGAGCAGATTGATTTCTTCTGATAATCTGTCAGAATAGTTTGTCGGCAGACCTGCACCTGCTTCGAATTCCTGGATGTTGCCGCCTAATTTTAGGTGAAGCACATCAATTTTTTTGTATATATCCATAAAATTTAATCTTGAGTGTGCAATTCCCATTTTACAGGGAAATTGCAGATTTGTAACTATCTTAAAATTTCATAATTCTAAAAAACATGAGTGAATTAATTTCAGGAAAAATAATAAGTGCGCAAATCAATGAGGAGTTGCGCAATGAAGTAGAACATTTAAAAGCCAGGGGAGTAGAGCCATGCCTGGCAGTTATTCTGGTTGGTGAAGATCCTGCTTCAGCAGTATATGTACGCAACAAGAAAAGAACCTGTGCCGAACTGGGAATCAGGTCAATTGGACACGACCTGCCTGAAACTACATCCCAGGAAGAGCTGGAAAACCTGGTGCATGATCTGAATAATGACACGTCTGTACACGGAATTTTGAATCAGTTCCCTTTGCCAAAAGGTTTGGATGAATCACGGGTGATTCGCACAATTTCTCCTGAAAAAGATGTAGATGGACTGCATCCGTTAAACGCTGGTTTGATTGCGATGGGACAGCCAAGTTTTATTTCATGTACACCTTATGGAGTACTGCAAATGCTAAAAAGAAGCAATATATCAACTTCCGGGAAAAAAGTAGTAGTACTTGGCAGAAGTAATCTTGTCGGGCGTCCAATCGCAACTCTACTTTCAAGCAAGGGATGGGACTCAACTGTGACTGTCTGTCACTCAAGAACTGAAAATTTAGCAGAGATAACCTCAGAAGCAGACATCCTTATTGCTGCCATCGGGATTCCGCAATTTGTAACTGCAGACATGGTCAAAGAAGGAGCGGTGGTAATTGATGTTGGAATTAACAGCATAGAAGATCCCAGTAAAACCAGCGGTACCCGACTTGTGGGAGATGTTGCTTTTGAGGAGGCACAGGCAAAAGCCTCATTCATTACACCAGTCCCCGGAGGAGTAGGACCCATGACCATTGCAATGCTGATGGTAAATACGGTTAATGCAGCACGCTTGCAAAACGGTCTTTCTGAACTGAAGATCTAATGCTTGTTGATTTTCCCGCTTATGTGATGTTCCGAAAAAAGTTGAAGGAAACTATTATGCAGCCTTAATTAGCAAGTAAACTTCAACGAATTATGCTTTTCAGTTTTTTATAGTTTTTATTTAAGTTTTTTATTGTATCTTCAGAAAATATACAATATACATAATGTTCGTTAATACTGAGGTGTATTGGCGATTATGGGGGAGTCCCATTTCCTCCCGGTAAAGTGCGGGAGGTTTTTCAATAATTGATTCCGGAAATATTTTCGGTTTATTAAGGAGAATGTTATGAAAAGAATGCTTACCGCACTTCTGCTTACAGGCTTGTTTTTATGGAGTGCATCACAGGCATTGGCTTTCAAGCCTGCTGTGCTTTTCGACATGGGTGGTAAATTTGACAAGTCATTCAATGAAGGAATCTGGAATGGACTTGAAAAATTTCGTAAAGAAACAGGTATCAAGTACCGTGAATTTGAAGTTACACAGGAAGCCCAGCGTGAGCAGTTCCTTCGCAAGCTTGCCAGTAGAGGTTCTGATCCTGTAATAGCAGTTGGTTTTGGACAAGCTGCTGCATTGACTAAAGTCGCAAAAGAGTTCCCAAAAACCAGGTTCAGTATTATTGATATGGTTGTGGACCTACCAAACGTTCAGTCCATTATTTTTAAAGAACACGAAGGTTCGTTCCTTGTAGGTGTGTTGGCTGCTATGAAAAGTGAAACTGCAGCTGTGGGATTCGTGGGTGGAATGGATATTCCTCTGATCCATAAATTTGCCTGCGGATATGTACAGGGGGTGAAGCACATCAATCCTGGTGTAGTCGTATATCAAAAGATGACAGGAACAACTCCTGCAGCATGGAACGATCCTGCTAGAGGAGCACAGCTTGCAAAGGCCATGTATGACAGTGGTGCAGATATTGTCTATGCCGCAGCCGGTGGTACAGGGCTTGGGGTTTTACAAGCAGCGGCTGACAATAACAAACTTTCAATTGGTGTTGACAGCAACCAGAACCACCTTCAGCCGGGATTCGTTTTGTCTTCCATGCTTAAGCGGGTAGATGTTGCTGCCTATGAAGTGTTTAAATCAGGACACGATGGTTCATGGAAGCCGGGATTCAAAATTCTTGGACTTGCAGAAGATGGTGTAGGCTGGTCACTTGACGAGCACAATGCCAAATTGGTCACAAGTGCAATGAAAAGTAAAGTGGAGCAAGTCCGCAAAGACATCATTGCAGGTAATATTAAAGTGCATGACTACATGAGCAACAACAAATGTCCTGTGCAATAGTAGTATAATGATATTCATTATATAAGTTCTGGTTTTGGGTGATGACTTCATCACCCATCACCAGCCAACCTCTGCCTTTGGTCTCCTGCACCAATCACCTTTTTCATGTCCTCCCAAAAAATTATCATAGATACAGATCCGGGACAGGACGATGCTATCGGTATTTTGCTGGCGCTTGCTTCTCCTGAAGAACTTGATCTGCTGGGCATAGTAACAGTAGCCGGAAACGTTCCAGTAGAATTAACCTCACGAAATGCCTTAATGCTCTGTGAGCTTGCCAAAAAACCTGAAACAAAGGTTTTTGCCGGTTGCTCCAGGCCACTCGTACGCCCGCTTGTCACTGCTGAACATGTTCATGGTAAAACAGGTTTGGATGGCGCAGATCTTCCGGATCCAACAACATCTCTTCAAAAGCAGCACGGAGTAGACTGGACGATTGAAACTTTGCTGTCAGCTGAAGACAACTCCATCACGATATGCTGCTTTGCGCCTCTGACAAATGTGGCGATGGCCATGATTAAGGTTCCTGAGATTCTTCCAAAAATTAACAGGATTGTAATGATGGGAGGAGGCTACTTTGAAGGAGGAAACATTACGCCTACTGCTGAGTTTAACATATATGTTGATCCACATGCAGCAAACACCGTTTTACGATGCGGTCGCCCAATTGTTATGATGCCCCTTGACGTTACTCATAAAGCTCTTATGCAGCGAAAATGGCTGGAAGGACTGAGGGATTTGGGATCCGCGGTAGGAGACGCAGCATATGGAATGATGAGTTTTTATGAGCGCTTTGATCTTGAAAAATACGGTTCCAGCGGAGGTCCGCTTCATGATCCAACTGTAATCGCCTACTTGCTTAAGCCGGAACTTTTTGAGGGACGATATGTCAATGTGGAAATAGAAATTCATTCTGAACTGACAATGGGAATGACGGTTGTAGACTGGTGGAATGTCACCGATCGCCAGCCAAACGTGACTTATAACAATCAAATCAACGCAGATGGTTTTTTTCAATTAATTTTGGATCGCCTTTCACTCTTGTAAAAAAAGATTAAGTCGGGTTTCGGCCCCGGATAAGCTGCACAAAAAATTAACATTCAACTCCTGAGATTATGCCAAATCTGGCAATACAACTAACTGATATAAATAAAAATTTTGGTAATGTTTGTGCCAACAAGAATGTTTCTCTTACGGTAAAGTCAGGAACCATTCATGGAATTGTTGGAGAAAACGGTGCAGGCAAATCAACCTTAATGAGTGTTCTTTACGGATTTTACCAGGCAAATTCAGGATCGATAGCCGTGCTGGAAAAGCAGACTGTCATACGAAGTGCACATGATGCAATTCAAGCAGGAATCGGCATGGTACACCAGCATTTCATGTTAGTGGATACATTCACGGTGCTGGAAAATGTAGTGCTGGGCACAGAGTCAGGCATTTCACTTAAAGAATCTTTACGTGCTTCTGAGTTAGAACTGAAACGACTTGAAAAAGAATATCATCTTGAAGTGGATATCAATGCGACTATCAACACGTTACCGGTAGGATTGCAGCAGCGGGTTGAAATTCTTAAAGCGCTTTATCGTGGAGCAGAAATACTTATTCTTGATGAGCCTACCGGTGTGCTTACGCCTCAGGAAGCAGACCATTTGTTTCGCATTCTGGATGAACTCAGGGAACAGGGGAAAACAGTAATTCTGATCACTCATAAGCTTCGGGAAATAATGGCCATCACTGATTATGTTTCCGTTATGCGGCAAGGTGAAATGGTTGCCCATCGCAAAACTTCTGAAACCAACAGAGAAGAATTGGCTGAATTGATGGTGGGAAGAAAAGTACTTCTTCGTGTAGACAAAGCGCCTGCAAATCCAGGGAGGACAGTCCTTTCAGTTGATAATCTGGATTATAAAGATAATTCCGGAATTCACAGGTTAAAAGATGTTAGCTTTGAAGTTCATTCCGGAGAGATTGTAGGTGTTGCAGGTGTATCCGGAAACGGTCAATCGGAACTGCTTGATATCATCACGGGCATAAACCCTTTGCAAAATGGGACAATAAAAATTAACGATCAGGAAATTACTCCTGAATCAAGTGTGGACGCAGCTTCCATGCGTCGGCTTGGTATGGCTCATGTTCCAGAGGATCGGCAGCGAATGGGGCTGGTAACGTCATTTACCGCAAGTGAAAATATCATTTTGGGCTATCACAAGGATCCGGCTTACAACGGTCTTATCGAAATGGACAGTGATGCTATAACTAAATCCTGCCGTGAGCAGATGGAACATTTCGACGTGCGTCCGGGGAATCCATTATTGAGAGTCTCTCTCTTTTCCGGAGGTAACCAGCAAAAAATGGTGGTTGCAAGGGAAATGGAAAGAAACACGGATTTACTGGTGGTTGGGCAGCCGACTCGTGGAGTCGACATTGGGGCAATTGAATTTATTCATCGTCAAATAATTGCCATGCGGGATGCAAACAAAGCTGTGCTGCTGGTATCGGTGGAACTGGATGAAATACTTTCTTTGAGTGATAGAATTTTAGTCATGTTTGATGGACAAATCATGGGAGAAGTTTTGGCAAAAGACGCTAACGAACGTGACATTGGACTGTTGATGGCAGGGATACGTAAGGAGGCCGCTTGAACGAACGACAAGTCAATGATCTGGTGGTCACCCTCGTTACAGTGACAAACCTGTTACTGGCGTTTCTTATTTCCGGTGTTGTGATCTGGGCACTTGGAGAAGATCCCTGGTTTGCACTGGAAACCATGCTCTATGGCGCATTCGGTTACGATGAAGGACTTGGCTACACGCTTTACTACACTACTAATTTTATTTTTACAGCTCTGGGATTTGCGATCGGGTTTCATTGCGGGTTGTTCAATATTGGAGCTGAAGGTCAGGCATATATCGGAGGACTTGCGGTAGGGCTGCTTTGTCTGTGGCTGGAAAACTGGTCGCTTTGGATTGTTTTTCCCCTGGCAGTAATTGCATCGATCATATTCGGAGGAATTTGGGGAGCAATACCTGGATATCTGAAAGCCAGGCATGGCAGTCATGAAGTGGTAACAACAATTATGTTCAACTTCATCGCTTCAGTGATCATGGTATATCTTCTATCTCATGTACTGAGACCCCCACAGGAAATGTCGCCTGAATCACGTGATTTTGCTGAAAATGTATGGATCCCGCAAATGCACGAAATATTTGGCTGGTTTGGATTTGAAATTACACAGACTCCTCTGAATGGAACATTCTTTTTTGCTCTTATCTGCTTATTTCTGGTGTGGCGCTTTGTCTGGTTCACTCGTTGGGGATACGAACTCAGGACTGTAGGTACAAATGAGTCTGCAGCAGTTTATGCGGGAATAAACGTCTCAAAAAATATTATCATTGCAATGATCATTTGTGGAGGGTTATCCGGTTTTGTTGGAATTAACGAAATCATGGGGTCAAGTCACCGGATTATGCTTAATTTCCAGGCCGGTATTGGATTCACTGGTATTGCTGTTTCTCTGATTGGTCGTAATCATCCCCTGGGAATACTGTTGGCAGCCCTGCTTTTCGGAATACTTTACCAGGGAGGGGCGGAGCTTTCATTTGAAGTTCAAGCAATAGACCGACACATGGTAGTTCTGATCCAGGGATTGGTGGTCCTGTTTGCAGGGGCGCTGGAAAATCTTTTCCGTCCTCAAATTGAACAGTTTGTAAAACAAGTGGCTATACGTACCGCATGAGCATGATCCAAATCGATATGCAGTACTTTTTTCACAAGCTTTGTAAATCAGCTGTTTGCCGTAAAAAAACTTATGTGGAATGATTTATTACTGATTTTGGATGGCACCCTCCGCATTTCAGTGCCTTTTGTGCTGGCCGCAATGGGAGGTATTTTTGCTGAACGTTCGGGAGTGATCGACTTTGGACTTGAAGGAAAAATGCTCGGAGGAGCCTTTGTAGCCGCTGCTGTGGCCCATTGGACCCAATCTGCATGGTTGGGGCTGCTTGGTTCAATCTGTATCGGAATTATTTTTTCAATGATTCACGGCTTTGCCAGTGTTACCAAGCGCGGCAATCAAGTAGTCTCATGTGTTGCAATAAATATATTTGCAATGGGACTTACAGTGGTACTGGCTAACGCCTGGTTTGGCATGGGCGGTAAAACTCCTCAGCTTCCCAAAGAAGCCCGTTTCCTTTCAATAGAATTGCCTTTTGCTGAGACTTTGCGTGATATTCCAGTGATTGGAGAAATATATTACGAATTAATCAGCGGACACAATATTTTAGTCTACATTGCTTTCCTGGCTGTGCCGATAACTGCCTGGGTTGTGTTTAAAAGCAGTTTTGGACTGCACTTGCGCGCAACCGGAGAAAATCCTCTTGCTGTCGATACTACTGGGATTTCGGTTAACAAAACACGCTACCAGGCTTTACTCTTAAATGGAATACTGGGAGGAATGTCTGGAGCATATCTTTCTACAGCGCATTTGGGATTTTTTGTCAAAGATATGTCTGCAGGTAAAGGTTATTTAGCACTGGCGGCAATGATTGTTGGAAAGTGGAGACCTTATTCTGCAATGTTTGCCTGTCTGCTTTTCTCTATTTTGTTTGCCATCAAAGATAAACCTGAAATATCTGTAATGCTAAAAGGTTTAGTCCCCCTTAACCTTATCGAAAGCTTCTTGGAAATGTCTCCATATATTCTAACGGTTGTAATTTTAGCAGGTTTCGTGGGAAGAGCTGTTGCGCCGAAAGCGATCGGTCAGCCATTTTCTAAAGAAAAGTAAAATCTAATGATTGGCATCAAAGCAATCGGAACATATTTGCCTGAAGCAAGAACTTCAAATTTCGATCGAATGAATAAGTTTGGCATGACAGAGTCATTTGTTAAGCATAAAATTGGTTTTACAGAAGTCGCCATCAAAGCTCCTAAACAGGAAACTTCGGATCTTTGTGTCAAAGCCTGGGAGGATCTTCAGCAGAATCATCCTGTAACTCCGGATGATATTGATTGTGTTATTGTCTGCACTCAAAATCCCGATGGAAAAGGACTTCCACATACATCGGCTATTTTGCATGAAAAACTCTCTCTGCCGTTAAGTTGTGCAGTATTTGACATTTCCCTGGGATGTTCCGGATATGTATACGGACTTTCTGTTATCAAATCTTTCATGGAAGAAAACGAATTTAAGTGCGGCCTGCTTTTCACAGCGGATCCCTACTCCAAAGTTATGAACAACGATGATAAAAAAACGGCAACATTGTTTGGCGATGGCGCAACTGTTACACTGCTTGATGACAAACCTGTTTTTGAATGCGGTAAATTTGTTTTTGGATCAGACGGATGTAAAAAAGAGGGAATTATTGTGAGAGAGGACGGTCATGTGTACATGAACGGACGCGCAGTCTTCACTTTCACAGTAAGAGTTGTTCCGGACAATATAAGAGATATGCTTAAAAAAAACAGTGTCCCGCTGGAAAGCGTTGACTGCTTCATTCTTCATCAGGGCAGCCTGCACATTGTAAATTCAATTGCCGATTCGCTTGGTGTCTCACGGGAACGCTGTCCATTCCACTCAGCCGAATATGGGAACACAGTTTCTTCATCAGTTCCAATGGTTCTTTCCCGGGAATTTGATAAACAGGAAATGAAGGTTGCCGTTCTTTCAGGATTTGGTGTGGGTCTTTCCTGGGCCAGTACAATGCTTTTCAGGAAGCATTCCTAGAAGCCGGGATTTGCTTTCCTGCTGATCATTATTATATAAATATACAATTGAAATTTTACTTGAATTGAAAACAGCGTCCGATCATTGCAGGTTTGGAAAAGCATCAAGTGAAAGGTCATCAAAAAGCCCTGCTTCGAAGCGATGGGCAGCCAGACAGGCAACCATTGCAGCGTTGTCCGTGCAAAGACTGGACTGTGGGTAGTAGAGTTTAAGCCCCCGTCGAGATGATTCCTCTTCAAAAGATTTACGCAGCTTGCGGCTGGCCGCAAGTCCTCCGGAAACTGAAATATTTCTAAGACCGTATTCTTCTGCTGCATTAAAAGTTTTGTGGAGCAGGACATCTGTTACACTTTGAAAAAAAGAGGCGAGAACAGGTCCTGTTTCGTACAGTTTATCTGGTTTTTCCGGGCCTGAGGAAGATGATTGCATACAATTTTCCTTAAATCTCAGCATTGCTGTTTTCAATCCGCTGAAAGAAAAATTGTGAGTGTTTTTGTTAAGTAAAGGACGGGGGAAATCATATTCATCACCTGAGTACTCCATGGCTGCCTGGTCCACTACCGGACCACCAGGCATAGGAAAGCCAAACAATTTTGCAACTTTGTCAACACATTCTCCTGCAGCATCGTCAATGGTGCTGCCTATGATGTCATAATCGAAATGATCTCGAGAGTGCATCAGCAAAGTATGCCCTCCCGCAACAACGAGATGAAGTATAGGAAACTGCATTTCTCCATGGTCCAGTACATTGGCATAAGGATGGGCTTCAACGTGATTGATGCCGATTATTGGACACCCTAACGAATATGCCAGGCTTTTTGCTACAGAAAGGCCAACCAGCAAAGATCCTAACAGTCCAGGGTGATTTGATACTGCAATGTAATCAATTCCTGTAAAATCAATATCTGCCTTTTTCAGAGCGTCATCGATCAGCAGATGAATAACTTCCAGATGTTTTCGGGAAGCCCTCTCCGGCACTACTCCGCCAAATTCTTCATGCTCCTTATATTGGGAAAGTGTCAGGTTTGCCAATATTTCACGTTTCCCACGCAATACAGAAACTGAAGTATCGTCAAAAGTCGTGTCTATCCCCAGGCCTTTTGCTGACATCTTATTTTGCTTTTATAATGAAATTTTTTGAATATCCTGATTGGTCAACGATTGCAAATGAATCCATAACTTGAAAATAAGTTTAAATTATTTAATTTGACGCTAATTATTCTTGCCCACTCCGCTGTTAAAGAAGAGACTTAGACTCAGATTACATTAGCATTTGCAAAGCTTATTCTTTTGGAGAATACCTGTTTATTATTATAGAGTGTTGAGAAAACTTAGTAAAACTATCAAATTGTTAATCCTGGTTATACCTTGCCTGAGATGTTCTCTACATCAATCTGGATGAACTCTTACTTTAAAATATTTAACAATTAATCATGCAGCTGCCCAGCACCATTTCGTAAAACGTACGGATAGAGTTTATTTTAAATACAATGCATTTAATAAATGGTCATATTTCTTGTTGTTTTCCGATAATGGGGATAAAATTCAGCCGATAACAGAAAAAAATAACTAAGAAACCTGAGTGGCTTTATTTTTTTAAACTTATGAGCAAAGAATTGGATATTTCGGTCACTCTAAAAGCAGCACTTACTCTTGATGGTAAAATAGCAACAGCCTCAGGAAACTCAAAATGGATTACGGGGGAAGCTGCAAGGCATAAAGTTCATGAATTGAGACACCAAAACGACGCCGTTTTAGTTGGTATAAATACAGTTATTGCAGATGATCCTGAATTGACTGTGCGCGGAATTGCAAAAGGGAATTCACCAGTCCGGATTGTTTTGGACTCTATGGCCAGAATTCCGGAGAACAGTAGGATTTTTCAAAATGATGGTATCCCTGTAATAATTGCTACTGGAAATAAGGCTTTATCCAGAAAATGGCCCAACTTGCCGAATTTAAAAATATTAACCTCTCCAACAGCAACTCCGGAGATAACCTGGATACTTTCTGAACTGCATAAACTCGGTCTGAAAAGTTTACTGGTAGAGGGAGGCAGCTTTACTTACGCAAGCTTTCTCAAAAGTGGTGCTGTGGACCGGCTGGTATTATTCGTTGGACCCAAAATAATTGGCGGACAGCAAGCATTGTCATGGTGTGGGGAATTAGGAGTTGACCAACTTGATCAGGCACTGCAAATTGATATCAATTCAGTTACCGCAGTAGGGGAAGACTTGTTAATAGATGCTAAAATTAAATAACTTGATCTGCATCTGTTATATGCTATTGTTATTACATAACAAAATAAGAAAGAATTTGCCAAATACATTATAAATAAATGCCAGAGAATAAGAACTTTTTTAATACCATTGAAGACGCCATTGAAGTTTTTTGCAATGGCGAAATGTTAGTGGTGGTTGATGATGAAGACCGTGAAAATGAAGGTGATCTTGTTTGTGCGGCTGAGACAATTACTCCGGAGAAAATTAATTTCATGGCAAAACATGGAAGGGGCCTGATCTGCCTTCCACTTGATGCAGATATTGTCAAACGTCTGAACATTCCATTAATGGTCAGCAACAATAATGCTACCATGGGGACAAATTTTACCATCAGCATTGAAGCATCAACCGGCGTAACAACAGGCATTTCTGCTGCAGATCGTGCCCGCACAATTAAAGTTGCTATAGACCCTGATTCGAGTTCCAAAGACATACGCAGTCCCGGACATGTATTTCCTTTAAGTGCACTAGAGGGGGGAGTTTTACGCAGGGCAGGACATACCGAAGCTGCCGTTGATCTGGCAAAAATGGCAAATATGCTTCCCGCAGGAGTGATCTGTGAGATTATGAATGAAGACGGAACAATGGCACGTGTCCCTGATTTAAAAAAGTTTGCTGACCATCATGGTATTAAGATCATTACCATAAAAGACTTAATTCAATACAGGAAACGTAATGAAACGCTGGTAGTCAAAAAAGCAGAAGCATCACTGCCCTCAATTTATGGTGATTTTCAGGTAATAGGATTTCAAAGTCTGCTGGATGACAGTGATTATGTGGCACTTGTCAAGGGAAAGTGGGATGAAGAAGAGCCTGTTCTTGTTCGTGTTCATTCAGAATGCCTGACCGGAGATGTTTTTGGTTCATATCGCTGTGACTGCGGTCCACAGCTCCATGCGGCAATGGAATTGGTGGAAAAAGCAGGAAAAGGCGTAATCCTTTACTTGCCGCAGGAAGGCAGGGGGATTGGATTGATCAACAAGCTTCAAGCCTACAGACTCCAGGAAGATGGAGCGGACACTGTGGAAGCAAATCATAAGCTGGGATTTAAAGATGATTTACGTGATTATGGAATGGGAGCTCAAATGCTTTATATGCTTGGGGTCCGCCGAATGCGATTGATGACCAATAATCCTCGTAAAATAGTCGGAGTTCAGGGACATGGACTGGAAGTTGTTGAAAGAGTACCGCTTGAAATTGAAAGCAATCCCGGCAATAAAAAGTACATGCACACGAAAAAATCCAAACTTGGACATATGTTAAATGTTTGAATTATGTAAAATATTGGAATATTTACCACAGCTGATATGTGCCTTGTTTAATCTAAAGACAAATAATTAATAACATTAGAGTTTATTATTTGAGGATAAATATTTAAACTCAGACAGAAGTGCATAAAGTCACTTTTCAAAAGTTCCAAACCAGGGTAAATTCCATAAATTAAGTATTGTCTAGAACAGACTATGACTTTTTCACAAACCGAATTGGCAGAGATGCTGAAAAATCCTGAGTCTTATACAATTCCTCCCAAATCTATAAATCTCCGGGAGACTGACTCTTCATATTTGTTTGAAGGAGACGACTTGTTGTATAAGATCAAAAAGGAGGGTAATGAGTTCCCCACACTTGCAGTCAAGGAAGCTTATTGCCGTGAAGAATGCAGGCTCAGTCTGAGTTTTAACCCAAACTGGACTTCAACCGTCCTTCCGATTGTGGAACAAAATGGAAATATAAAAATAGGCGGTACAGAAGGTGAAACTGTTGAATACGCCCTTAAAATGGAAAACATGCCTGAACAGTGGCTGCTTTCTGGTCTTCTGGAAAATGATGCTGTTTCCGAAAATAATATGACAAGTATTGCAGGCAGACTTTCGGAAATTCATTCAAGTAATCCGGCAAAAGACAAAGCTGCCGAATCAGGAAAAGCTGAATCTTTTCGTGCACTGTGTGACGACATGCTTTTTCAGATGAAACGCTATTTTGATGCTTCTTTGACTCAGCCTATTTTAGACATGATAAGACATCCCCTGGAAAAATTTATTGATCAAAATAAACGACTCTTCAGTAAGCGGCATCAAAAAGGTCGGATTGTTCATGGACATGGCGCTTTCCTGCCGGAACATATTTTTGTGAGTGAAAAAGTTGTGCGTTTTATCAGTCCACAGGAAGTACACAGAAAACTGGCTGATTTGGATGTGGCAAATGATGTTTCATCTCTAACTATTGAGCTGGCAAGGCTGGGCAAACATGATCTAGTCAAAACATTTTTGAATCATTATCTTGAAATTTCCAATGATCAGGATTTGCAAAAAATGTTGCCTTTATATCAAACTTATTGTGCTCTCAAACAGGGTGTCAGAACATGTGAGCTTAAGGTAGCCCGTCAGGATGAAAAACTGGGTACTTTAGCCATGGAATACTTCAATCTCGCCGTAAACTTCTCTCGTGAAATACCAAGAGCTTAAATCTCGCATGCTTTAAATTCAGCATAAAGCCAGCCATTAAGTTAATCTTTTCAGTAAAAATAATTATCAAACTATGAAAGAGGTCTCTAACAGACTCAGCTTTTCACAGATGGAGGAAGAAATTCTTCAATTCTGGCGTTTAGAAAATATTTTTCAAAAATCAATAGATGAACGACCGAAAGATAATTCTTTCAGCTTCTACGACGGACCTCCTTTCGCCACCGGGCTTCCGCATTATGGTCACCTGCTGGCAGGAACTATTAAAGACGTGATCCCGCGTTACAAAACCATGCGAGGCTACCGGGTTGAAAGGCGTTTTGGCTGGGATACACATGGATTGCCTGTGGAATATGAAGTTGAGCAGTCACTCAAATTAAATGGAAGAAACGATATTGAATTATTTGGTGAAGGAAAATTTAATGAGGAATGCAGATCAATAGTTTTGCGTTATACCAGTGAATGGCGTGAAACAGTGGATCGCATGGCACGCTGGGTTGATTTCAATAATGACTACAAAACCATGGATATTGATTTTATGGAGTCAGTATGGTGGGTTTTTAAGAGTTTATGGGAAAAGGAACTGATTTATGAGGGTGTTAAAGTTGTTCCCTATTCTTGGCGTGTTTCAACTCCTCTTTCAAATTTTGAGGCTAACCTGAATTATAAAGATATCCAGGACCCTTCAATCACTGTGCGATTCAAAGTCAAAGGTGAAGAAAGCTTATATTTCCTGGCATGGACTACCACTCCCTGGACTTTGCCTTCAAACATGGCACTTTGCGCAGGATCTGATCTGGTTTATTGCATCGTGAGGGAAAAAGAAAGCGGTGATTGTTATATACTCACCCAAAGCTGTGTCGAGTCATATTTCGAAAATGAAAGTCATGAAATCATGAATAAAATGAAAGGTTCAGAATTACTGGGTATGAAATACGAGCCTTTGTTTGATTTTGCGAAAAAAAAGTTGGACTCAGATCATGACTGGTCAGTTCAGTTGGATGATTATGTCAGTGATGACAGCGGAACTGGATTAGTGCATTTGGCCTGTTTCGGCGAAGACGATGTAAGGATATTCCAGCGTGAAAATATACCTGTTTTTGATCCGGTGGATGATGAAGGTAATTTTCTGGATTACATGGGATTTATAGCCGGAAAAAATATCAAGGATGCAGACAAACCAATTATCCAGCGGCTTAAGGAAGAAGGTAAGATGTTTCTGCATGAAACGATTCAGCACAGCTACCCTTTCTGCTGGCGAACGGATACACCTTTGATTTACAAGCCTATTTCAACATGGTTCGTTAATGTTGAAGCCATAAAGGAAAAGATGTACGCCCACAACAAGACAGTGCACTGGGTGCCCGGACATATACGTGACGGGAGGTTCGGCAAATGGCTTGAAAATGCCCGTGACTGGGCCATCAGTCGCAACAGATTTTGGGGTACTCCTATTCCTGTTTGGAAGAGCGAAGACGGTAATGTGCTGTGTGTTGGCAGTGTTGAGGAACTGGAAAAATTGACAGGAGAAAAAATCAATGATCTTCACAAGCACTTTGTTGACTCGCTGGTCATTGAACAGAATGGGAAAACTTATAGACGCGTCTCTGAGGTTCTGGATTGCTGGTTTGAATCAGGATCAATGCCTTATGCCCAGGAGCATTATCCATTTGAAAACAAGGAGCGCTTTGAAGAAAACTTTCCTGCTGATTTTATTTGCGAGGGACTGGACCAGACACGAGGCTGGTTTTACACTCTTGCGGTTTTGGGTACGGCCTTGTTTGATACTCCTGCTTTCAACAACTGTGTTGTAAATGGTTTTGTTCTGGCGGAAGACGGAAAGAAAATGAGCAAGAGACTTAAGAATTATCCGGATCCAAATGACATGATGAATAAATATGGTGCTGATACTGTAAGACTTTACATGTTAAACAGTCCTGCTGTACGAGGCGAAGATTTGCGCTTTTCTGAAAAAGGGCTGATTGAAACAACTAGACAGCTGCTGCTGCCTCTTTGGAACTCCCTGGTTTTTCTAACCACCTATGCCAAAATTGACGGATGGGAACCAAATCCTGAAAACCTGAAGGTAAAAAATAAAAATCCACTGGATCGCTGGATTCTATCACGTTTACATAAACTGTTTGGGGAAGTACAAAAAGAGATGGACCGCTACGATTTAAACCGCTCAGTTGCGCCGTTTGTTGGATTCATCGACTTATTGACAAACTGGTACATTCGACGCAGCAGGAGACGTTTCTGGAAAGCAGGACAGGGAGAGGACAAACGTGAAGCATACGCCACACTTTACACGGTGCTGTTTGATTTCAGCAAGGTGATTGCACCGTTCATTCCTTATATCGCAGATGGAATATTCCGTACATTACGCCATGAGACTGATCATGAAAGTGTGCATCTGGCATTATTTCCGGAAGAGGATTCTGCATTCCGGGATATTGAGCTGGAAAAGCGCATGGATCTGGTTCTTTCTACGGTCACAATGGGACGTGCACTCAGGGCAAAATATCAGCTGAAAATTCGTCAGCCTCTGCCGAAAATTTTCCTGGTAACCCGTGATTCGGAAGCAAAAAATGTACTGAATGAGCTTTCTGAGCTCATCATGGACGAACTGAATATTAAACAAGTCGCGATCACGCCTGATGAAGAGGAACTGGTCAATTTGAAATCCAAGGCAAATTACAAAACATTGGGACGCAGGCTTGGCAGTAAAATGAAAACGGCCGCTGAATCTATTGAAGGCCTGAATCTTGATCAAATCAGGAGCATTCAGAATGGGGAAAATATTTCAATAATGATTGGCGGAGATACGCTGGAATTAACTCCGGAAGATATCTTGATCCAGCGAGAAGAAAAAAAGGGACTGCTGGTAGAAACTGACAACCTGATGACGGTCGCCCTGGATACGGAATTGAGCCAGGATTTAATTCAGGAAGGATTTGCCCGCGAGTTCGTGAACAAAGTCCAGAACATGCGTAAAGAAATGGATCTCGATGTGATGGACCGCATTCGCATCAGTTATCAGGCTTCGGCAGAACTGAACACGGCGCTGGAAAACTACTCAGATTTTATTTGCACGGAGACACTGGCATTCAACATTGAATTACAGGAAGTGTCCGGCAGCACCGCCTGGGATTTAAACGGTGAGCCCTGCAAAATTAAGGTGGAGCATGCAGTTTAAATTCTTTCTTCTGTGCTTTCCAGCTGAGTAAATTCAATCAGCTCTGAACCATTTTGAACAAGGTCTCCTGTATTAAATAGGACTTTTTCTACAACACCATCTGCCGGAGCAACAATGGCGTGCTCCATTTTCATGGCTTCAATTACTAATAACTGCTGGCCACGGCTTACCCTCTCACCTGCTTTAACAAGTACACGAATTACGTTACCGGGCATTGGCGCGGAAAGTCTTCGTTCTCCCTTTTCTTCCTGCTTTTCAAAAAAGAGTGGATCAACACGTCTGAAAAACGCACGCCCATGCTCGTGAACTGCCACCAGTTGATTTTCATGATGCAGAACAAGCAATTGCCTGCCGAAACCATTCATATCGCCCTTACTCCAGTTAAGTTCAAGTAAATTCCCTTTTTGAGAAACTGTGACATAAATTTGCTCCGTTGCATTCAAAATCTGGAAAGAATTTTCCTTTGCAGCTATCCGAATTTCTGTTACTTCACCTTTGTGATTTCTTAAATGGACTCTGTATGGCTCACGCCCCCCTGCTCGCCAACTGCTCTTCCTGTTCCAGGGCGATGAGGGATCCAATGAATTCAGTGCATTCTTTTCAGCCTGTGCCGAGTCTTCAAGAAAACAGTAAACAGCACTTGTCCAGGAAACCCAGTCTGCAGAACACTTCTCTTGCTCAAGCAGAGAATCAAACCTGGACTCAACAAACAAAGTGTCCTGCTGGCTTTCTTCAAAATCTCCATCAAGAAATATAGACTGCAAAAAACCCAGATTAGTCTCCACACCAATAACAGCAGTTTGTACAAGGGCATTGCGCATTGCTGTAATAGCGTTTT